>ERZ791765.212-NODE-212-length-75027-cov-3.952982_pt1 | contig 75027 bp, 78 predicted proteins | sample MGYA00509949_ERZ791765 | MGnify/ENA primary metagenome ERZ791765 (study PRJEB30046, sample SAMN00791980) | human gut metagenome | study: EMG produced TPA metagenomics assembly of the A metagenome-wide association study of gut microbiota in type 2...
GCTTTTGAGAAGAAGATGTTTGGCCTTGCGGCGAGTATGGCTGTTATAGTTAGTCTTGTTATTTTAGCCATTACAGCTATTCAAAATAAAATCTATAAGGGGGTAGAAGATGATTAAAAAAGCCATGATAAGTCTATTAAAATATGGAAGCTTATTGCTATGGAGCTTTATTATATTTTTCCCACTTATAACTTTATTCTTTGGTAGCTTTAAAACGTATGATGAGTTTGTAAATACAGCTGGAATGGTACCACCTGAGAACTTCTTGAACTTTGATAACTATATAAGAGCTTTTAATGAAGGTAAAATGCTTATGGGATTTACAAACACTTTTATTTTACTGCTCTTTGGAGTTGGGGGAAGTATTATCATTGGTTCTATGGTAGCCTATATCATTAATCGTTTTAACTTTAAGTTTAAAAAGACTATTTTATTTGCTTACCTATTAGTTTCTATTGTGCCTTTGGAAATTTCACAGGTGGGTACGTTTAAGCTCATGCATAAGCTAGGACTTTATAATACACTATTGGCACCTATCGTTATTTACATAGGAGCAGATGTACTTATGGTCTATATCTATCTGCAGGCATTAGATAAAATTCCTAAGGAAATGGATAAGGCAGCGATTTTAGAGGGAGCATCTTACTATAAGATTTATAGTAAGGTTATTTTTCCACTTCTCAAACCTGCTACGGCTACAGTGGCCTTACTTAAAATGATTGCGATTTATAATGATTTTTATATTCCATATCTTTATATGCCAGGGGAGAAGATGAATACAGTTTCAACGACTATCTATAGATTTGTAGGACCTAACCAAACAGATTGGCATGTTATAAGTGCAGCTATTTTAATCAGTATGATACCTATGTTAATTCTATTCTTTATGCTGCAAAAATATATTTACCAAGGTATTACAGCAGGGAGTATACGATAATGAAAGAATTTTTAAAACGTGCGTACACAGTCATGGAAATTAGGACAGGCTTTGCTACAGGTCTTCCTATATTAAGTGGGGGATTATATGGAGCTTATCTAAGTGGAAGCTTAAAATTTTGGCCGCTTGTATGGTTCTTTATAAGTGGATTTAGTTTTAATATTGTAGCGAATGTAGCTAATGAAATAAGAGGCTATCTGAAAAAGGAAGAAAATGAATCTACAATGACAGGCCATAAAGGGAGTGAAGGACTTGTAAGAGGAGATGCTACACTTAAGGATGCTCTTATTGTACTGATAGGCTTTCTAGCATTAGGAGGAATAAGTGGACTTATGGTAGTGCTTCTTACAAAGAGTCTGTTTATATTAGGAATGGGTCTATTAGGTGCATTAGCAGCAGTGACTTATTCATTAGGGCCTAAACCCTATATTGTTTATCCTATAGGAGAAGCGATATCGGGGCTTTTTGTAGGCGGATTAAGTAGCTTTTTGTCTACCGCTATACAAGTAGGAAATTTAACACCAGAGATTGTACTTTATGCTTGTATTCCTATGATGATGACGGTCTTTTTAATGTCTACAAACAATACTTCAGATTATGAAAAAGATAAAGGTGCAAGAGTAACACTTCCTCATGTTATTGGGTTTAGAAACTCCATTAAGATTATTATTCCAGAGGCTATTTTTATGGTATTATGCTGGGGTGCATTATTTCTTATAGGAGGCATGACTTGGTGGATGTTTATAAGTGGTCTTATTATATTTGGTGAATTTGGATATAGACGCTGGTATAAAGACTACTACAAAATAAAGGAAGTATATCCTGCTATGGGCAAGGAGTGGGGGCCAAGACCACTTTTGCTTATTTATAGTTTTCATGCGATTTTAAGTGTAGAATTTTTACTTGGACTTATCATGAAGTAAGAGAAAGGAGTTTATATGGAGCCAATTCATTTACATCATACAAAGAAAAATCCCCTTATTATCCCAGCCTTATTAGCAGATCGAAGAGGATTATTTGAAAAACGTGGATTAAAAGTTTATCTAGATTTAGCAGAAGATTTTACCTTTGATGGGAATAAACCTTTTATAGAAGGTAAATCAGATGTAATGATGGGGGATTTAACTTTCTTCTTCTATATATTAGAACAAGGGAAAAAAGCTGTACTCACCTCTAATCTAACACGTACTATTCATCTTGTAGGTAGAAAGGGACTTACACCTCCTTATAAAGGAATTAAAGTAGGAGTTAACCGTAAAGGGCTCTTTAGGCTATATCTTGAAAATGATTTAAAAGATATAGTGCCAGATGCTAAGATTGTATGGATGAATAACTCTTATGAGCGTATGCAGGCATTAGAAAAGGGAGAAATAGATGCTCTTGTAGCTATAGAACCTTTTGTAACAGACCTTACAGAAAAAGGACATCATATTATATGGAGTACAAGAAATAGTGATAAAAATCTTGTTATGTGGGCCTTTGGTCAAACTTTCTATGAGAAGCATAGAGAGAGTGTACAGGCTTTTCATAGTGCGCTTGAAGAAGCTGGAAAGCTTTTTAATGCATTAGAAAGCAAAGAAAAAATCAAAGTATGCCATGAAGAATTAGGTTATCCCCTTGCTTTTGCAGAGCGAATGGCAAATTTCGAATTTGAAAATCAAGCACCCATTCGGTTAGAAGACTTTAACCTCTGTATGGAATGGATGTATAGAGAGAATGAAATTACAAGGCTATATGATGGAAAAGAGCTGATTAAACAAAGCCTATGTTAAGGATTTTAAGGCTGCCTTGTAGTAGACTTATAAAGTTAATCAAACTTTATATTTTTACAACCGGAGGAGACTTAATTTGAAAAGCAAATGGTTTATGTTCTTAGTTTTATTTTTATCGGGGGTTACGGTAGCACTTAGTCAATTAAAGGTACCACCTATTATGGGCCTACTTAGTGAACAAATGAATATCTCACTTTCAGAAGCTTCTTGGCTTATGTCTATTTTTACAGTAGGTGGAATCGTATTTGCTATTCCAGGAGCAAGTATCATGAATAAATTAGGGCCTAAAAAACTTTTACTTTGTCTGATGGCTAGTTTATGTGTAGGAAATATGCTTGGAGGGATGACAAAGGTATATCCTGTACTTTTATTAAGTCGTATGATAGAAGGTATAGCCTTTGCCATGATTATTCTTGTAGCACTTGTTATGATTAATACATGGTTTGGTGAAAAGGCAGGTTCAGCAATTGGAATATTTAATACTTTTGCAGCAGTGGGCTCTTTTATCACAATGAATGCCTGCTTACCAATTACAAATACTTTTGGTTTAAAAAGCTTATGGTTCATAGTAGGAGGACTTGCTGCACTTTGTTTTGCACTCGTTTTGTTTTTTATCAAAATGCCAGAAGATATGCAAAGTGAAAGGCAAGAGAAAGGCTTATTGAAAGAAGCTAGTCAAAATAAGCATACATGGATTGTAGCAGGTGCTATGGGGTGTATTGCTTTTGTACTCTTTACTTTTGTGACAAGCTATCCTCAGCTCTTTACAGGACTTTATGGTTTAGCGCCTAATGAGGCAAATTTCTATGCTAGCTTAAATGGTCTGTTTGGGATTCCTTTCTGTATTCTATGTGGCTTTATTGTAGATAAGACAGGTAAGCCTATGTTAGTGGCCTTACTTGGATTTATTGCACTTGCTCTAACATGCATGATGACAACTTTATTAGGTCCTACAACGTTTGTTTTACATACAATACTCACAGCCTTATTTGGTGGTGTTACTTTAACAGCCATGTTCTGCATAGCACCAGCAGTAGCTAAGAGACCAGCTTGTATAGGTTATACACTTGCCCTCGTTAATCTGGTTTATTATATTGGTGTATTTGCTTGTAGTCCAGTCATACTGGGAACAGCAGAAAGTATGGGATGGCAGATGTCAGCTACTATTTTAGTAGGGGTATCCGTAGTAGGAGCTTGTCTTGTGGCTTATTTAATATTTAAAACGAAAAAAGAAAATAACTAAAAAACACCTTAAAGTCTGTTTTAAAAAAGAGACTTTAAGGTGTTTTTTGAAAAGATCTATAAAGTTGTGATGTGATTAAGCCAAGTATTAAAAGTGAGTAGATTAGAAATGGAGGTTACGATGAAGTACATATTATTTGATTTAGATGGAACGTTGACAGACCCTAAAGAAGGGATTACAAAAGCTGTACAGTATGCCCTTAAAAAACATGGCATAGAAGTGGAAAGCAGGGATGAGTTAGAAAAGTTTATTGGCCCTTCTCTTAAGTATTCTTTTATGGAGTTTTATAACTTTAGTGAAGAACAGGCGCTGCAGGCAGTAGAAGATTATAGAGAATATTTTAAACCTATAGGACTCTATGAAAATGAAGTTTATCCTGGTATAGTAGCATTATTAGAAGAGCTTCATAGTAGAGACATGAAGCTTTTTATTGCTACTTCAAAACCTACTGTATTTGCAAGCCAAATTGCAGAACATTTTAATATAGATAAATATTTTACTGAAATAGTAGGTTCACAGTTAGATGGAACACGTGTAGAGAAAGATGAGGTTATAGGTTATATTTTAGAAAAGTATAACTTAACTCAAAAAGATCATATTATAATGGTGGGAGATAGAAAGTTCGATATATTAGGCGCTAAAAAGCATGGTCTACAGACTATTGGTGTAAGCTATGGTTATAGTGAAGAGAATGAATTAGAAGAAGCAGGAGCATGTTGTATAGCAGATACAGTAGAGCAACTAGCAACTTATTTACTAGGAGATTAACAAGAAGGAGAACAGAAGATGAAATGTGTATCATGGAATGTTAATGGGCTACGTGCCATTGTAAAAAAGAACTTTTTAGAGTTCTTTAATGAAGTAGATGCAGATATTTTCTGCATTCAAGAAAGTAAATTACAAGAAGGACAGATAGAATTAGACCTTCCTGGCTATTATCAATACTTTAACTATGCTGAGAAAAAAGGTTACTCAGGGACAGCTATCTTTACAAAAGAGGAGCCTCTTAGTATAAAACTTGGTATGGGAATAGAGGAGTTTGATCATGAAGGTAGGGTGATTACACTAGAATACCCAGAGTTTTATTTTGTAACGGTTTATACACCAAATGCTCAGTCAGAGCTTGCAAGGTTAGAATTTAGAATGGCATGGGAAGATGCTTTTAGAGCATATCTTGTGGATCTTGACCAAATGAAACCTGTTGTTGTGTGTGGTGACCTTAATGTAGCCCATCAAGAGATTGACCTTAAAAATCCTAAGACAAACCGAGGTTCAGCAGGTTTCTCAGATGAGGAACGTGCCAAATTTACAGAGCTTCTTGAAAGTGGATTTGTAGATACTTACCGTTTCTTTAATCCAGAGCAGGAAGGGGCCTATACTTGGTGGTCTTATCGTTTTAAAGCACGTGAGAAGAATGCAGGGTGGCGTATTGACTATTTCTTAATTTCTAAAAGACTTATAGAACGCATTCAAAATGCAACCATTTATCATGAAATAATGGGCTCAGATCATTGTCCAGTTGGTATAGAGCTTGAATAGATGACACAAAAGAAAAGACTTGCTAAGAAATAATAAAAGTAAGTCTTTTTTATATTCTAGTAATGATACATAAAACCAAAGTTTCGCAAGTTATAAAACTAAAAGGGGAGAGTGAGATTATGGAAGTATTGTACATAGCAGGGTGGATTGGATTTATAGGAGCATCTATTAATTCAGTCTGACTTAGAAGGAAAAGTGAAATGTAAGGATTGTGGTAGCTTAATTAAAAAGGAGGTAGAAGAGTGCCCAATTTGTGAAAAGAAAGAATAGATAAAATGAATTAATAATAGTACGACATTTTGGGACTTTATTGACATAAGAAACCGGTTACTATATACTCTACATAATGAATAGGATACCTTTAAGATAGTCCAGAGAGGCTAAGAAGGTTATACATTGAACGGTGTATGAGTCTTAATATCTTAAAGGGATATTAGGACTTTTTTTGGTGTCCTAGAAAAATAAACATCTTAGGAGAACATCATGACAAAAACGAAAAATCATGCAAATAAACTGGCCATGAAGATGGGGATTGCCCTAGGTGGAGGATTACTTGCTGGAATGCTTTTCATCTTTTTAAGAGAGTATTTATTAGGAGCAGGTAAAGAAAATGTATGGCAGACAATTAATTTAATTTTATTCCAAGATATTAATGGAAGTAGCCAAGGGTTAGGAATCTTTTATATATTAGGACAGCTTTTTGTAAATGCCCTTCAGCTTGTAATTATTCCAATGGTCTTTACTTCTATAGCACTTGCTATGTGTCATATTACAGATACTAAAAAATTAGGTCGTATTTCGTATAAAACGATTATGGGATTCCTTGCAACATCAATCTTTGCACTAGGATTTGCAGGTGTACTCGGTTTCGTAGCACATAAAGCTGGTATTTTCCAGGTAAGTATTAGTAATATTACTGCAGCAGCCGGAAGTGAAGGAAGAAATCCACTTCTTGTAATCTTAGAAGCAGTGCCAAACAATATTGCAGGTGCTTTTACACAAAATGGAAAAGTATTAGCGATTGTATTCCTAGCAGTAGTGACAGGGCTTATTATTCATAAACTTGAAGATGAAATTGTCATCATTAAAAAGATTTTAGTAGAACTTAATAAGATGATTACAGTATTCTTAGGTTTTGTCATTACTAAATTCGGTCCAGTTGCAATCTTTGTACTTATTACAAGAACGTTTGCAATATATGGTATAGAGCATTTAAAACCAGCCCTTGCTTATGTAGGGATTGTAACAGTAGCATTACTTATCTTCTTAATAGTGGGGTATGCAATATTTATTTTAATTGCAACACGTTTAAATCCAATACCATTTGTGAAGAAAATTGCTAAAGTAGCTTTATTTGGCTTTTCAACTTCTTCATCAGCGTCAACACTTCCTCTTAATACACAGACAACAGTAAATGAATTAGGGGTTAATGAAGAGGTAGCATCTTTTATCTTACCACTTGGTATGACAATTAATATGAATGGTACAGCGATCATGCAGGTTATTGCAGCCATTTTTATTGCATCAAGCGCAGGATATGAAGTAACAATAGGAAAAATTATAACGATCGGTCTTTTAGCCCTTATTGCATCCGTAGGAACACCAGCTGCTCCAGGTGCAGGTGCTATTATCCTATTTACAGTATTAACAGGTATGGGGTATCAAAATGATGCAGCTGTACTAGCATACTCTTTAATTTTAGCAATTAATAGACCAGTAGAAATGCTTGTAACTTCACTCAATGTAGTAGGAGATGCAGCAACTGCAGTGGTGGTAGCAAAATCAGAAGGTGCCTTTGACGAGGAAACATATTATAAATAAAAAAGCATGGCATAATGCATTAGGTGCATTATGCCATGCTTTTTTATATTTAGAAAGTTTTATTACTTGGCTAGAACAAGGTTCACTTTGTTTTTCCCAAGATTACGAGCAAAATCACTTTCTGCTTCTAAATCTGTTACAACATAATGGATAGCTGTAATTGGACAGACAGAAAAGAAAGCTGAATTTTTAAATTTAGCTTTGTCCATAAGTAAAATAGTTTGCTGGGCACTTTTGAGTGCTTGTCTTTGGAAAATCATATCTTCTTCAAGGTAGCTTGTAAGAGTCATATCTTTTCCTAAAGCAGCGCCACTTATAAAAGCAATATCGACATGGCAGTCATCTAGGAATTTAGTTGTGTGGTAACCACGGGTAGCATGTTCTGTAGAGTTACACCATCCACCTAGGAAAAAAAGTTTTTTGCAGTGTTTGCCACCTTCTAAGAGAGTAGCAATACTAAAGGAATTAGTGATGATGATAAGTGTTTCAAGTAGTTCTGGCTGAGTAAGCAGTATTTTGCAAAGCTCCAGACAGGTTGTACAGCTTTCTAAAATAATAGAATTACCAGGAGTAATAAGTCTTACAGCAGCTTTGGCGATTTTAATTTTTTGCTCAGTATTTACAGAAGTTCTTATATCAAAAGGGGCTTCTCCTGGTTCTGAATTGGCTAAGGCAACGCCACCATGGACCTTAATAATTACGCCTGCTTTAGAAAGGGCATCTAAGTCTTTTCTAATAGTTTCGCAGGAAACGTTAGTTTGCTGGGCTAATTCTAGTGTTGTACTAATAGGAATTTGAGAAAGAATTTTTAGTATAGCATCGCGCCTTTGCTGTACACTTGATTTCATTATAAATACTCCTTGTAATCATAAATAATATGAGTTTAATTATATTCAATATAACATTGTAAAAAAACAATGTCAAATCTCGATAATTAATACTTAACCTAAATTTAACATAAAAAATAAGAAAAAAACTTGAAAGAATATTGACATACAATTAAGAAATTGTTAATATGGCATCGAAAGTTGTAAAAAAACAACATAATACGAAAAAGGTTGTTAAAAACCAAAAAATAAGATAATGATTATATTATTAATGATAAGGAGATTGTTATGGCAGTAAAGGAGTCACCGAAACCTTACCTATTTACAGATGGCAATACGAATACGATGGATGATTATGCAAAATCTATTAAAAGGTTAAAAAAACCAGTTGGGAAAATAGATGTTGTACTAGATACAGATACTTTTAATGAAGTAGATGATCAATTTGCATTGGCTTACTTAATTCAGTCTGATGAAAAATTACAGTTAAAAGGTATTTATGCAGCACCATTTTTTAATCATCACTCTGAAAGTCCTAGAGATGGGATGGAAAGAAGTTATGATGAGATTTTCAATGTACTTAAAATGATTGGAAAAGAACAATATAACAATTGTGTTTACAAAGGCTCAGAAGATTTCTTAAGAGATGAACAAACACCTTGGGATTCTGATGCGGCACGTGATCTTATACGTTTAGCAATGGAACATGATGAAGAAAATCCTCTTTATGTTATTGGAATTGCTGCATGTACAAATATTGCATCAGCATTATTACTTGAGCCAAGTATTAAAGATAGAATCTTTGTAGTCTGGTTAGGTGGTTTAGGCTTTGATTGGCATGATAATAGATCTTTTAATGCAGGACAAGACGTAACAGCAGCACGTGTACTTTTAGGAAGTGGTGTACCTGTAGTTCTTTTACCAGGAAGAGGAGTAGTAGATCATTTTACAACAACAGGACCAGAGTTAAACTACTGGCTTCGTGGCAAAAATGCATTCTGTGATTACATCGTTGATAAAACAGAAAGAGAAGCAGCTATCTGTAATGGTGAAAAAATGTGGAGTCGTCCAATATCGGATGTTACAGCAGTAGCATGGCTTTTAGATGACAATTTTATGCTTGATCGTTTAGAACATAGTCCTGTTATGGAATATGATCATCTTTATAGCGAGGATAAGAGACGTTTATTTATAAAATATGTATACAGTATTAATCGTGATAGGTTAATGAATGACTTATTTACTAAGTTAGCAAATTTATAGAGTTAATTTGAAGGGGATACCAGGATGAAAGATTCAGGTAAAGTTAAAGAAAGAAAGGGATTTCGTAAAATAGAGCCCTTTTTATACCTTACACCAGCATTAGTATTATTAGCAACATTTGTATATTATCCTTTTTTAAAAAACACAGTGTTAAGCTTATTTATAGTTGATAAATACAGAAACGTTAAAGAGTTTGCAGGTATCATGAACTATTTAAAGCTGTTCCAAGATGAAAAGTTTATACAGGCAATAGGCAATACATTAATCTATGTGGTAACAACAGTACCCATTAGTATTATTGTGGGTTTTGCCTTAGCGCTTCTAGCAAGAAAAAGATATAAATGCTCGACAGGATATGAAGCGTTGTTTGCTTTAACTATGGCTACATCAGCTTCTGTTATAGCTATGATCTTCCAACTAGCTTATAACCCATCTATGGGAGTTATCAATAAAGCTTTAGGTATTTCAATTAACTGGTTATCAGATCCTAAAACAGCACTTTTAAGTCTCATTGTTATTCAGATATGGCATAATATAGGTTTTAACTTTATCTTTATGTTTTCAGCAATACGTGGTTTATCTGAAGAAGTATTAGAGAGTGCTAAAATAGATGGTGCAGTGAAAATGTCTTTATTAGTGAAGATTATTATTCCACTTGTATCACCTACAATGCTCTTCTTACTTATTAAAGATATTGCTTATGCTATGACAACAGCAAGTTTTACACTAATTTTAACAGGCGGTGGACCAAGTGGGGCTACAGAAACAATGGTTTCTTATATATATGGCAAAGCCATAACAGGGACAAACTATAATGCAGCCTTTGCAGCAACAACAGTATGCTTTATGTTATCTGCAGTAATGCTTGTACTAAGCTTAGTTTTAGAGAAGAAGAAGGTGACTTATAACTAATGAATACCACACAAAAAATAAAAGCAGTAAAAGTTTTAAAGTCAGTCTTATTCCAAGGTTTCTGTATTGCTATTGGACTTATTCTTATGGCACCTATTATTTATGCCCTATTAGTATCCTTTATGCAGTCTTCTGAGATTTTGACAACAGAGTTTAACCTTATACCAGATAAGCTTTATTTAGGAAACTATATTACAGCAGTTACACAAACTAAAATGTTTAGATTTATGATAAATTCATTTATTGTAGCATTTGTTTCAAGTATAGTGAGGATCATTACTTCAAGTTTAGCTGCCTTTGGATTTGCTTTCTTCGAATTTAAAGGAAAAGGTATCTTATTCTTTTTTGTTATTGCAAGTATGATTATTCCAACTGATGTATTAGTTGTTCAAAACTATTTTACAGTTGCTGAATTAGGACTCATTAATACATATATGGGGATGATGATTGTATTTTTTGTTTCTGCAATGAATATCTTCATTATGCGTCAAAATTTCCTCAGCTATTCAAAATCACTTAAAGAAGCAGCAATGGTAGATGGTTGTAGTAACTTTAGATTCTTCTTACAGATTCTATTGCCATCCTCATCCCCAATCCTATTCACCGTATTTATTTCATCGTTTGTAGGGACATGGAATACTTATCTATGGCCACTAATCGTTACAAATGTTAATGAAATGCGTACAGCACAAGTTGCAATTACTATGCTTAATGTATCGGATGCAAGTGCATATGGCGTAGTAATGGCAGCATCAATTATCATTCTGATTCCGTCTATCCTAATTTTCCTACTGTTCCAAAAGAAAATTGTTGGGGGAATGATGGAAGGTTCTGTTAAAGAATAAAGACCTATAAATGGAGGATAACTATGAAAAAGTTTACAAGAAAAGTATTTTCAACATTAATGTGTACGACAGTTCTTTTATCCGTATCTGGATGTTCTACAAGTAATGAGGCTACTCCAGTAAGTAGTGATGGTGTGACAGAGGTAGTGTTTTGGCATAGTGCGAATGGAGCAATTGGTACTGCGTTAGAAAATGTTATTAATGAGTATAATCAAACACGAGGAGCGGAAAAAGGCATTCGTGTAAACCTTGTATATCAAGGTTATGAAGGTACAGATAAAGTATTACTTGCTTATCAGACAAATGATATAAAAAATGCTCCAGATATTAACGTAGGACTTACATCTACAATCCCACAAATGATGGATTTAGACTGGACAGTAAGCGCAGCTGAATTTATGAATAGAGAAGGATCTGAAATTACAGAGGATTCATTCTATGAAGCCCTTCAACGTTCATGTACATATGAAGATGAAATGGTAGCAGTACCATTTGCAAATTCAACCTTATTACTTTATTACAATGTAGATGCTCTTAAAGAGGTAGGTCTAGATGGACCACCAGAAACAATGGATGAATTAAAACAATATGTTGAAGCTTTAACTGTAAAAGATGAAGCGGGTAATGTAACACGTTATGGATTAAACATGCAGACTAAACGTTACCAACTTACAAACTTTATTGTAAGCCAAAATGAAGGAAGCTTCTTTGGAGACAATGAAGGTGGGCGTCTTGCACCTATGACAAAACTTACAATTGATGAAGATGGAACACTTCGTGCTTTCTTAGAAAAACTAGATGCACTTGTAAAAACAGGTGGATATAAATATATAGAAGATAGTATTAATGAAGAATTTGCACAAGGTCTTAGTGCAATGGCCATCATGTCATCATCTAGAGTAAGTACAATTGCTGATTTAGTAGGTGATTCTTTTGAATTTATGACTGCACCAATTCCAAAAGTAAATGCTGAAGATACAAGTGGCGCAAGTGTAGGCGGTAGTGCTTTAATGATGTTTGACAGGGGAGATGAAGCGCGTCTTGAAGCAGCATGGGATGTACTTGAGTACTGTGCGTCACCAGAAGCACAGTTTGTATTCTCATCAGGCAGTGGTTATATTCCTGTAAATACAGAAGTAGAAAAAATGGATGAAATGAAAGCCTACTATGAGGCAAATCCACAATACTTAGTAGCTTTAGAGCAAATGAAAAACTCTAGTCCATTAGCACAAGAGCCATTTGACTTAGTGTATAATGAAATTAACTCTATCATTACAGATACAATGCTAGAATTTTGTCAAGGTAAATTAAGTATAGATGAAACAATTGAAAAAATTGTAAGTCAATGTAACTTAGCATTAGACGAATATCACTATGCAAATAATTAATTAATTCTAAATAATAGGGGCTATTGCAATGGGATAAAAATATGTCTTTTGCAGTAGCCCCTTTACTATAGGAAAAGAAGGGCAGGACACATGAGAGAAATTAAAGCAGTTATAACGGATCTAGATGATACGCTATTATCACCAACAAAAGAAATATCAGATGAAGCAGTAGCACTTATACATAAAATCAAAGAGATGGGTGTTGCTTTTACATTTATAACAGGTAGACCTAAGTATGCAGTAGAAAACTTTGCGAAAAGAGTTCAGTTAGATGAAGCCATTGTTTCATGTAATGGTGGGCTTATTTTTAAAGGAGAAGAAATTTTAGTAAAGCACTCCTTTAAGGCGAGTAAGCTCAGAGCTGTAATGGAAAAAGCAAATGCTTTAGACCTTACTGTACTTTTTTACCTTGATGATGTAGAGTATGCCTTAAAAGAAACACCTTGGGTAAAAGTACGTAAAGATGCGGGTAGAAACTTCCCTATTAGAACATTAACAGATTCAGAGTGGGAGACTATAGAGTTTGAAAAACTTAATATTATGGCAGATGGACGCACTAAAGATTTTGCAAGGCTAATCCCAGACATTGAGGCTTTAAGGCAGGATTTTTCGATTGCTGTGTATGGGCATAATGGGTGTGAAATGGTATCTAAAGAAGTGAATAAAGCAGTAGGGATGCAGGAGCTTGCTAAAATCTTAGGAATAAAAGTAGAAGAGATTATGGCAATTGGTGATAATGCTAATGATCATGAAATGTTAGAGCAAGCAGGCATAGGTGTAGCAGTAGGCAATGCACAGCCAGCTACTAAACAGTATGCAGACTATATTTGTAAAAAGCCTTATACAGAAGGTGTGATAGAAGCCATAGAAAAATTTATCATAAAAAGAGGTGAGTAAAGATGAATATTGCAACATCAACTAATATTGTATTTGAAAGAGCAGATGGAAGTAGAATTCCAATGGAAACAAGCCTAAGGATGTGTGCTGAGGCAGGTTATAAAGAGTTAGATTTTTGTTTTGTAGACTTAATTGCTGTTAAAACACCATTTAGTGATGAAAGCTGGAGAGAGTATATTACTTCTTTTGCAAAACAGGCAAAGGACCTAGGGATTAAATTTACTCAGGCACATGCTACAATTCATGATTTTTGTAATGACCAGATAGACCATAAGGTGGCCCTTGAATGGATGCATAGGAGTATTGAGGGGGCAAGTATATTAGGAGTAGAATGGATTGTTGTACATCCATCTACAAGAGTTGTAAATAGTCAAATTGCACCTTCTACACATAATGAAAATGTAGCTTACTTCAAAGCTTTAGCAGAATATGCAAAGCAATTTAATGTAGGCATTGCTTTAGAAAATATGTGGGGTACTACAAGATGTGGTGTGAAACGTTATGCTATAAAAGCTGAGGAGCTTGTAAAGCTTATTGAAGATATTGATTGTGATAATGTAGGTGCATGTTGGGATACAGAACATGGCGGTATTGAAGAATTAGACCAGCCAGCAGCCATTAGACTTCTTGGAGATAAGTTAAAGGCTACACATATTTCTGATTTTACAACCATTAAACATGTTCATATCTTGCCATATACAGGTTTTATCCACTGGGATGATATTTATAAAGCTTTTGCAGATATTCATTATACAGGAGTATTTGCATATGAAATGCAGCATTACCTACTTAGAATGCCAATTCAGCTTATACCACAAATGCTTAAATTAAGTTATGATGTAGGTCAATATATGATAGGACAGATCAATCAATATAAACAAAAGTAGGAAAGTATGCTATCTTTGTTTGGTATATAAGAAGTGGGGAAATAATCTTTTAATAAGATACATAAAAAAAGAGTGGCCTTATCACAGGATGATAAGGTCACTCTTTTTTAGGATACAACAAGAAACTCTGAAGGAGATACACCTAGGATTTTCTTAAAGGTAGTACAGAAGTAAGAATAACTATTAAAGCCACAGCGAAAAGCAATTTCATGAAGGTTGAGCTGGGTTTCTAACATAAGTTTTTTGGCTGCATGAATACGGGCTTCATTAAGATACTGGGTAAAGGTCTTACTGGTATGGGTTTTAAATAAAGTGCAGAAGTAACATTTATTTAAGTTAATAGCTTCACAGACAGACTCTAAGGTGAGTGGTTCTTCCATATGAGCGTGTATATACTGAATAGCTTTCTTAATCTCAGGATGTGAAAATTTCTCAAATAAGTAGTCTTGGCAACTTGCATACTTACTAATAGTTTCTAGACCAGCTTTTTTGAGTGAAGCTAAATCAAGTGCATTAGAAATATGTACATTATTAGCCAGGCAGCACTGATGTAAGGAATTATTTTCTTTGATTAAAATATAGTTATAGATGCAAAAGTTAAGTGATATAACAAAAAGTTTACATTGGGAAAAACAATTATTTTCTTTAAGCGTATCAAAACGCTCTTCAAAAAGTTTCAGTGCACCTTGAGTGTTACCTAGGTAAAGTAAGGAACAAATAGGTGAATGATTGAGTAGAATTTCCATGATTAACCTCCTAAAACTTTTAAAAAAACAACGAAATATAATGAAACATAGAGTGAGTATAGCATGATAAACTAATCTAGTAAATGAAAATGAATATCAAAATTTTAATTTAAACATTTAGAATAAATAAGATAAATCGGGAGGTCATCATGAAATTATTAATCACGTACTCAAGTAAAACAGGGAATACAAAAAGATTAGCAGAAGGTATTTATAAAAATATCCAACTAGAAAATGTAGATCTTAAGGCTATTAGTGAAGTAGAAGACTTAAATGCATATGATACTCTTTTAGTAGGTTATTGGGTAGATAAAGGTGGCCCGAATGACGAAGCAGCAGAGTTTATGAAAGGGATTGAAGGAAAACGTGTAGGAATTTTTGCAACACTAGGTGCATATCCAGACTCCCAACATGGATGGGATAGCCTGTTAAGAGGAGAAGATTTAGTTAAAGAGAAAAATACTATTCTCGGAAAATATATTTGCCAAGGAGCTGTGGATGAAAGGCTAATAGAAGTGTTCAAAAAATTTGAACCGGGTAATCCTCATGCCATTACACCAGAAAAACTAAAAAGGTATGAAATTGCTAAACAGCACCCTAACGAAGCAGATATGCTTTCAGCGGCTATTATGTTTAGAGAAAGGATTTAAGCATGTTTAAAGAAAGACTTAAGACGCATCATAGTGCTATGGCAGAAGCGGCGCGTTATACAAGAGGCCCAAGAAAAGTATCAGAGTTTCTAAATGTAACCTTGCCTGATGAAGCTGTAAGCAAAAAAGCGACTATTTACATACATGTTCCTTTCTGCAGTAAGATTTGTAGTTTCTGCAACATGAGAAGAAGTCTTCAATCACCAAGAGAGAATTACCATACACTTCTTATAGAAGAGATGAAAGCTTATAAAGACTTAGACTATATTAAAAACTTAACTTTTGATGCTATTTATTTTGGGGGTGGAACACCTACTACTTTAAATACAGAGGCTTTAAGAGAAGTATTACGTGCATTAAGAGAATACTTTAACTTAAGTGCAGATGTAGAAATTACTATTGAAACAACAGTAACAGAGTTAACAGATGAGAAACTTCAAATGTTTAAAGAAGAAGGGGTTACACGTTTTTCGGTAGGTGTACAGACTTTCAATGATGAAGGTAGAAAGCTTATGGGACGTATCGGTAGCGGTGAAACGGCTTATGAGAAGTTAAAGCAAATGAAAGATATGGGCTTTAAAACTTTAAGCATGGATTTGATTTATAATTACCCAGGTCAGACTAAAGAGGATTTAGAAGAGGATTTAGATAAAATCATAGCACTGGAGTTAGATGGTTTCTCTATGTATTCACTCATTGATATGAAGGCCACTACTATAGAAGATGCTCAAGACATTAATCAAGATACAGTATTTTTCGATGTTATAAGTGAGAAGATGAAAAAAGCAGGTTATAGATTCTTAGAACTTACAAAGATGGTAACACGTGACCAGTATAAATATGTTATGAATCGCCATGAAGGTATGGATACACTGCCATTAGGTGCAGGTGCAGGTGGTAGTGTGGGTGGCCTTATGCTTATGAATGCCATTAATTTAGATCAATATGAAGAAAGCATTAAAACATTTGGAGAAAGGAATGGCATGCTCTTTAGCCCAGCCTATAGAGATTTAGCTATTTTTAAAGGTACGCTTCAAAAAGGTTATTTACCAGAGGATATAAGTGTTTACGTTGACCTGGTTCAGTATGAGAAAACGCTTCTAGAAATGCTTGAAAAAGGTTATGTAGAAAAAGAAGGAAGTAGTTATCACTTTACTTCTAAGGGCATTTTCTGGGGCAATAATATTTCAAGATTACTTTATGATATGAGAGTACAAGAAGGAGAATAAAAATGAAGTTAAGATATATAGCAGCAACACTTTGCATAAGTGCTGTGGCCTTTACAGGATGTAGCACATCAAGTGAGGTTCAGCCAGAAATCAAACAAGAAGTAGCAAAACAAGAAGAAACAAAACAAGAAGAGACTAAGCAAGATGAAGCTGTAACGGATATGAATATTGTTTCAGCTACAGTAGCAGCGACACAAGTACTTGATAAACTTGAAACAGATTTAGTAGGTGTACCAAATACAAAATATACTTTGCCAACACGTTATGATGGGGTTACACAAATTGGTCAGGCTATGAGCCCAGACTTTGAAATTATTGCCTCACTTGATCCAGATTTAGTTGTTATAGACAGCATGTTTAAAGAAAATGTGGAAAAAAGTATAAATGAATTTGGTATGGAAGCGTTCTATTTTAACACAAGTACTTATACAAACTTCTTAGGAAGTATAGAAGAACTTGGTCAGGTTATTGGTAAGGAAGAAGAGGCTAAAGCACTTATTAGTGAGCTAGAAGGTGTAGAAGAAGTTGTTAAAAGTAAAATAAAAGGGGAAGCCCCAACAGTAGCCGTATTATTTGGTGGTGGTGAAAACTTTATGTTAGCTACAGATAACTCTTATTTAGGTGATTTAGTAGATACTGCAGGTGCTAACAATATTACAGATGACTTAAATGTAGAATCAGATTATATACCTTTTAGTATGGAACAGATTGTAGCAAGTAATCCAGATTATATTTTACGTTTTGCTCATGGTAATCTAGAAGAAACGAAGAAGTCTTTTGACCAAGCTTTTGATAAGAATCCAGCTTTTGCAACATTAGATGCAGTTAAAGAAGGAAGAGTTATTGACCTAGACCCAACAATATTTGGGGTATCTGCTAATATTCATGTTGTAGATGCTATTGAAGTATTAGGTGACATTTTATATGGTGAATAATAATGAAAAACAAAAAACTATTTTGGATTATATCAGCCAATATTTTACTTATTACACTAATCATCCTCTTTTCCACTGTTGGGAGTGTTAACTTAGGTTTTGGCGAGATTATACATGAGCTTCTTCAAGGGGATAACCAGATGGTACGTACTATTGTACTTAAGATGCGTTTGCCACGTAACTTATTAGCTGTGTTAGTAGGAGCAAATCTGGCAGTAGCGGGGCTTTTTTTACAAGCTGTTATGAAAAATCCACTGGCTGATCCAGGGATTACCGGGGTATCTAGTGGTGCAAGTGTAGGTGCTATTATTATCTTACTTGTTTCTCCAGCATATACAGGTATTTTACCTATTGTTGCTTTCGTAGGTGGAAGTGTTGCTTGTATACTTGTTTATGCGATGGCATGGAAGAAAGGACTTCAGCCTAACCGTATTGTACTTGCAGGGGTAGCTGTTAATACAATTTTAGGTGGGATTATTTCCTTCTTCTCTACCATGTATAGTGACCGTATTCAAAGTGCTATGTTATGGCTAAATGGTAGTCTTGCGACTAAGACATGGGGCGATGTAGAAACTTTAGTAGGTTACTCTATCGTAGGTCTTATGGCTTCATTTTTCCTTATTAGAAGTGCCAATATCCTTCAGCTTGGTGATGAGGCAGCTGTTAACTTAGGTCTTAATATTCATAGGGCAAGAATAATTATTTCAGCAGTTGCAGTATTTTTAGCAGCTACGGCGACTGCAGTTGTAGGTATTGTAAGTTTTGTAGGCCTTATTGTTCCACATATTGCACGTATGTTAATGGGGAATGATCATAAATATACTTTGCCATTTAGTATGGCGTTAGGGAGTACAGTGCTCCTTATAGCTGATACGTTAGGACGTACTATAGGAGGTTCTATCGAAATTCCAGTAGGTGTTATTATGGCCATTGTAGGAGGACCATTCTTCCTTTATTTACTTAGAAAGAAAGGAGCGTACTAAATGATTCGTGCAGAGCACATACAAGTTGGTTATGATGAAAAAATTGTTATTAAGGATTTAAGTCTTAATATTCATAAAGGCGAAGTTGTTTCTATATTAGGACCAAATGGTTGTGGTAAATCAACGCTTCTTAAAACCCTTTCTAGAGTATTAAAGCCTATGAAAGGAAACATACTTATAGAAAATAATCCTATTCATTCTATTGGAACTAAAAACTTATCGCGTAAAATAGCTATGCTTTCTCAACATAATGAGGCACTAGCTGGGATTACGGTTAAGGAACTTGTTTACTACGGTAGATTGCCCCATAAAAAATGGTTTGAAACAAAAAATAAAGAAGATGAAACGATTATTGACTGGGCCCTTACACACACAGGGCTTAGGGATTATAAGGATAGGTTAGTAAGTGGTTTATCAGGAGGAGAAAGACAAAGAGTATGGCTAGCTATGGCTCTTGCTCAAAAGCCAGAAGTCTTACTTTTAGATGAACCAACTACTTACTTAGATATTTCACATCAGCTTGAACTGATGGAGCTTATTAGAAGCATTAATGAAAAATTTAATATGACAATTATTATGGTTTTACATGATTTGAATCAAGCTAGTGAGTATAGCGACAGGCTAGTAATTATGAAAAAGGGTGAAATTAAAGGTGATGGATCACCTTGTGAGCTCATTAATGAGCAGTTACTAAGAGAAATTTATAATATTCAATGCGATATTGATATTAACCCTCTTACTTCAAAACCTCGTATTCATCCTATCAAAACATGTAGGGCACACTGTATATTACAACAAGCAAATTAAGGAGAATGACTTATGGAACAATTATTTAAACAAAAGTCTCTTATGATTAGTTCATTAACTGAGATGGGAGAACCTTTTATCAGTTATGCACCTTTTGCGAAAGTAGGAGATAAAATTTACATCTATATTAGTAAAGCAGCAGAGCATTACTATAATATTTCAAGAAATCCTAAAATTGCTATTATGCTTATTGAAGATGAAGCAGCTGCAAAAACAGTATTTGCAAGATGTAGAGTATCTTTTAATGCAACGGCAACAAAAATGGAAGAAGTATCAGATAGTATTTGGGAAGCCTTTGAAGGTGTTCAAGGAAAAGAAATGCTACAAGTACTTAAAACATTGGATTTTGATATGTTTGAGTTAGAGCTTCATCATGGGAGACTTGTAAAAGGCTTTGGTAAAGCTTATAATATTCAGCTTAAAGATGGTGAGTGGATACAAGAGCAAGTAACAGGTGCTGGGCATGGACAAGGTATGCCTCATTCACATGGCATGGGTCGCTCACAAGATATGGGACATCCACACGGTATGTCAAAACAATAAATAAAAGATAAGGCTATTGCAGATTTGAATACTGCAATAGCCTTATCTTTTACTGAGATAAATCTTGTACGTAGAGCGTACGTATTTGAGGCTCATGAGTTGAAGGAGTTTGCACTGAATTCAGGAAAGGGGAAGGACTCTCACGTTTTTCAAAAAAGGATTTAGCTACTTGAGGAAAGAGCGCATAACTTAACACATCTTCTTCATTATGAGCAAGGAGGCCAGCTTCTAATTTATACTTTTCAAGTTCAGGGGGAAGAAGGTCTGCTGGTCTACAGGTTATAACCTCTTCATCACCTATTGCTTTTTTTCTAACAACTTCATTGACTGGGGCTGGAACTTTTCCGTACTCTCCTCTAAGTAATCCTTTAGATTCTTTTGTAAACACCTTATAACGTTCACCAGATAAGACGTTAAGAACAGCCTGTGAGCCTACAATTTGGCTTGTTGGGGTAACAAGAGGAGGATAGCCGAAGTCTTCACGTACACGAGGAATTTCTGCAAGGACTTCATAATACTTATCTTCAGCTTTTGCTTGTTTAAGTTGAGAGATAAGATTAGAGAGCATACCACCAGGGACCTGATAAAGGAGTGTATTAGTATCTACCGAGAGGACTTTAGAATCTAGGAAACCTTCTGTTTTAAGGCGGTTTGCAACATCTCTAAAGTGAGTGGCAGCCTGACTAAGTTTAGAAAGGTCAAGGCCTGTATCATAGTCTGTATGCTGCAAGGTAGCTACTAAGGATTCTGTAGTAGGTTGAGAAGTGCCGTTTGCAAGAGGAGAGAGGGCACAGTCTACAATATCTACGCCAGCTTGAATAGCGAGTAGGTAGGTCATGTCACCTGTTCCAGTTGTATTATGTGTATGAAGATGAATAGGTACAGAAATATTTTCTTTAAGACGCTTTACGAGGTTATAGGCATCAAAGGGAAGGAGGAGATTTGCCATATCTTTAATACAAATCACATCAGCACCTTTTTCTTCAAGGGTTGTGGCTAATTTTACAAAATAGTCTTCATTATGGAAAGGGCTCGTAGTATAGCTGATAGCGGCTTCGCAGATGCCACCATATTCTTTAACTGCTTTCATAGCACGTTCCATATTACGAATGTCATTAAGTGCATCAAAAATACGTACCACATCAACACCATTCTCTATAGATTTTCGGCAAAAAGCATCTACAACATCATCCGCATAATGTTTATAGCCTAATATATTTTGCCCTCTTAAAAGCATTTGAAGTTTAGTATGAGGTAAATGAGCTTTTAATGTACGTAGTCTTTCCCAAGGATCTTCATTTAAAAAGCGCATACAGGCATCAAAAGTAGCCCCACCCCAGCATTCAAGTGACCAGTAGCCTATTTCATCAAGGAGTTTACAGGCAGGGAGCATCTCTTCAAGTTTCATACGGGTAGCGGCCTGAGATTGATGGGCATCTCTTAAAATTGTATCTGTTATATAGATTTGTTTCTTCATGATTTATCCCTCCATTAACCGAATAAGGCAAGCAGTACACCTGCTGCAATAGCAGAACCGATAACACCAGCTACATTTGGACCCATAGCATGCATAAGTAGGAAATTGCCAGGATTTTCTTTTTGTCCTACGACTTGAGAGACCCTTGCCGCCATAGGAACAGCAGAAACACCGGCCGAACCAATAAGTGGATTAATCTTATCTTTAAGAAAGAGATTCATAAATTTGGCTAAGAGTACACCGCCAGCTGTACCAAGTGCAAAGGCTGTAACACCCATAATTAAAATCTTAATAGTAGATAGACTTAAAAATGTATCAGCTGTAGCTGTTGCACCAACACAAATACCTAAGAAAATAGTAACGGTATTAATCAGACCATTTTGAGCCGTTTGGCTTAACCGATCTACTACGCCGCATTCACGGAATAGGTTACCAAGCATAAGTGTGCCTACTAAAGGTGTAGCAGATGGAACAAGTAAGGCGACGAAGATGGTGACAACAAAAGGAAACACGATTTTTTCGCGTTTAGAAACACGGCGTAGCTCATGCATTTGAATTTTACGTTCTTCTTTAGTAGTAAGTAGCTTCATAATAGGTGGTTGAATAACAGGGACTAAAGCCATATAAGAGTAGGCGGCAACAGCAATAGGGCCAAGAAGATGGGGTGCAAGGCGGGTCGTTGTATAGATCGCAGTAGGGCCATCAGCACCACCGATAATACCAATAGAACCTGCCTCAGCAGGAGTAAAGCCTAAATATCTAGCGCCAACAAAAGTGAGGAAGATGCCTAATTGAGCAGCTGCACCAAGAAGCAAACTTTTAGGATTGGCAAGTAGTGGACCAAAGTCAGTCATAGCACCAATGCCTAGGAAGATGAGGCAAGGATAAATACCTAGTTTAACACCTAGGTAGAGAAAGTCTAATAGACCAGGCATAATATCACCTTGTCCTCCAAATAAATCCCAATGAACTTTGCCACCTTCAAAAAGTGCCTCGTGGAACATTTCAGCTCCAGGCAAGTTGGTTAGTAACATACCAAAGGCGATAGGCAGAAGAAGAAGGGGTTCAAAGCCTTTTACAATAGCTAAGTAGGCAAGAAAACAGGCAATACCTAGCATAATTAAAGTTTGAGGATGATCAAGAATTAAGGAAAAGCCTGTCTGATTTAGAAAATTTATAACAGCGTCCATAGATTATGTACCTCCCGCATAGTCTTCTTTATTCTATTACACAAAGGAGGCTACCGGATTCAACAGTAGTTCCTTGGGTAACATGAATAGTCGTTACTTGGCCATCACAAGGAGAAAGAATTTCATTTTCCATTTTCATAGCTTCTAAAATCATAAGGACTTCACCTTTTTTTACAGGTTTGCCTGGTGTAATATGTAGAGATAAAATATTACCAGGCATAGGACTTTTAATAGGGTAAGAACGAGAAGTAGCAGTAGGAGTAGAAGTAGGAGTAGAAGTAGGAGTAGGGGATGAAATAGAATTTGGGGTAAGCGTTACAGGAGTGTGACATTCTGTTTCATTGATGACTTCTAAAACAATTTCATAATCGGTTCCATTTACATTAACTTTATACTTTTTCATATTGCACTCACCTTTCTTAACTATAGCTTTGTTATGGAAATAATACGTATAGCAGAAACATCTTCACCTAAATCCTCAGCAATGGCGCTCGATACAGCAGCTACAAATTCACCTCTATTAGGAATGGGAGAAGTGGATTTTGGCGCTGGTGTTTCAGAAGATATAACAGGCTTATGAGCTTCGCTTCTCATGCACAGAAAGCTCATAACTTGGCACAAAATAATAATGCAGGTTAAGCCAACAAATACAGTCCCAAGGCCCATAAGACAGACAAATACATTGGATGGCTCCATTAAAATAACCTCCTTAAATTTAATAAGTAAAAAGTTGGAAAATTCAATACAATAATAGACCACTTAAATGTACTTATCAATTCAAAAGGAGGTTTCTTAGCATAATCTTAACAAGGATCTTCTTCAATCATACGATAGCCTATACCTATTTCAGTGAAAATATATTTAGGCTCAGCAGGATTCGTTTCCATTTTACGGCGAATATTAGCCATATTCACACGTAAAATACGATTATTGGTATCGGCATAAGGGCCCCAGATGTTTGTAATAATAGCATCATAAGTCATAACTTTACCAGCATTTTTCGCAAGGAGAGAAACGATTTTATATTCTACTTGAGTAAGATGAATTTCTTCGTCTTTAATCATAATAAGACGTCTATTAAAATCCATCTTAAGTTCGTTGTTACGAAAAGTATGAATGGTACTAGAAGAAAGATGTGTAGTTTGACTATGACGGAGAGCTGTACGTAGGCGTGCGAGAAGTTCTGCTGTTCCAAAAGGCTTCGTAATATAATCATCTGCACCTAAATCCAGCGCCTTAACCTTTTCCTTCTCTACATTACGAGCAGAAATAACAATAATAGGAGTATTAGACCAAGTACGAATTTGACGAATCACTTCTATACCATCTAAATCAGGTAGACCTAGGTCTAGTAAAATGAGGTCAGGGCATTGAGAAGTTATGAGGGAGAGGCCTTCTGATGCAGAATAGCTTTTAAAAACTTTATAGTTTTGAGTTTGTAAGGTGGTTTCAATAAAATTACAAATGTTTTTTTCATCTTCAATTACTAATACAGAAAGTTTATAAGTCATTGGTTTCATTCCCCCTAGGTAATTTAAAAGTAAAACTTGCACCATCTTTATGATTTGATGCGAAGATCATACCTTCATGGGCTATAATAATGGTTTTGCAAATAGATAAGCCGATGCCCATGCCTTTATGTATATCAGAACCCGTTGTGTCCATATAGGAATTGCCATCAAATAGACTAGATAGTTTATTTTCGGGAATGCCAATTCCATGGTCAATAATATGAAAAGACACAAAATGATCATCATAATCTACAGAGCATTCAATAGGTTTAATACTATGAGAATGAATAATGGCATTCTCAAGAAGATTAATAATAACTTGTTCAATTAAGATAGCATCCATAGGAATCATGAGAAATTCATCAGGTACACTGACTTTAATATGAGCATTAGGCAACCTTTTTTTTAGACGAAATACAGCTTCTGAAACGACTTCTTCAATGGGTTCTAAAGAAGTTGTAACAGAGGCAGAATCATTATGTATACGCGTAACAGAAAGAAGATTTTCTACCATATTCAAAAGCCAGTTAGAATCTTCATAAATATGTTGGACTAGGTCTATTTGTTGGGCCTTAGATAAAGCTTCATGATTTTCAAGGTAGGTACTGCTAGAGCCGATAATACTGGTTAAAGGTGTACGGAGATCATGGGAAATGGCTCTAAGTAGATTGGCTCTCATCTTTTCTTTCTCTGCTTCAAGAAGAAGTTTCTCGCGTTCCGTAATAATACGCGCTTGATGTTTAAGATGTGTTGTCGTTGTGCTTGTAAGTAGAGAGATAGAAAGCATACCTAGAAAAGTAACTGGATAGCCAGTAAGTATAAAGTTTAGCTCTAGATAAGGATAGGTAAAGAGAAAATTGACGCAAACAACACCTACTAAAGAAGCTATAACACCAAACCAGTAGCCAGAAGTTAGCCTTGCAATTAAAACAATAGCAAGCATATAAATAATCCCAATGTTAGGAGAGTTTTTAGTAGCTATATGAAAAGAGAAAGCAAAAAAAGTGGCGATGATAAGGAGAGTAACAGTAATGCAACAATCTTTAAGAAAATCTTTTAAAGTCATATCTTTTAGCATGAGGACACCTCTAAAATTATAATGTTTTATTATACAATAGGAGTAAAAAAAGACCAATAGTCAAGTTGCTAAGAAGTTGTTAAGAAATACTAAGGCATATTGTATTAAGGAAAAGAAAATGATAGATGTAGTACTAGAAATAAAAATAAAAACAAAAATATAAAATGCTAAAGGATGGTAAGATGGGGAATTTAAACTTCATAAAAGAATTGTTTAAAGGTATTATAATAGGAATTGCTAATATTATTCCAGGTGTAAGCGGTGGGACACTCGCAGTATCTATGGGCATATATGATAAGATTATTTCAGCTGTAACACACTTGTTTAAGAAACCTAAAGAAAGCATACGTACTTTAATTCCATATGGGATAGGGGCGGTAGCAGGCATTATAGGTTTATCTTTTATTATAGAATGGCTTTTTCTTAATTATCCTTTACCAACTAATCTATTTTTTATAGGTTTAATTTTAGGTTCAGTGCCTATGCTCTATAAAAATGTAAAGAATAAGAAAATCAATATAAAATATATTATAGCTTTTGTCTTGATGTTTGTCCTTGTAGTAGGTCTAAGTTTAGTAAATGGGGATCAAAACATACAGGTAGATTTAGAACTTAGCCTTATAGGTTCTATCAAAATGTTTGTAGTAGGTATCATAGCATCAGCAACTATGGTGATTCCTGGAGTGAGTGGATCTATGGTCTTAACCATTATGGGGTATTATTTACCTATTATTGAAACGATTAATCAGGTGATTAAGCATTTAGTGACATTTAACTTTGTAGAATGCATACAATCAGCTATTATGCTTATTCCCTTTGCTATAGGAGTAGGATTAGGTATATTTCTAATAGCCAAGCTTATAGAATTTCTTTTCCAAAAGGCAAAAACACTTGTCTATTGGGCCATTTTAGGTCTGGTTATAAGTTCTCCAGTGGCTATTTTAATTGTAGCCCAGATAGAGCAGGTATCCATACTAAGTTTAGTCATAGGATGTATTTGCCTGATGGGTGGTTTAAAGGTTGCTACTATGCTATCAGAATAAATTAAAGAAGCCTTAGCAGGCTAGAGAGGTCTCTAACTTGCTAAGGCTTTTGTGTGTAATAGAAAATGCTTGATTAGTTAAAGTTCAGTCATTTTAATACCTAGTTTTTTCTCATACTCTTTAACTGTTGCTAAATCTTTTGGAGTTAAGATAGCAATGGAAGTTCCTTTGTTATGACCACGTGCACTACGACCAGCACGATGTAAATAGTCATGGGCACTTGGAGGAAGGTCCATGCTAAAGACGTGACTAATATTTGGAATATCTAGACCACGTGCAGAAAGATCAGAAGAAATAAGGACATTTAACTTACCACTTCTAAATTGGTCAAGTGTTTGTTTACGTTGTTCTTTCGTTTGGCTGCCGTAAAGACCACCAACCTTTTTATCATGGAAAGCGAGTTTATTTACGGCAACTTCCACTTCATGATTATTGTTAAGGAAAACAAGAGACTTTGTTGGATTCTGAGTTGTAAGCATTTTACGAAGTGTCTCTAGTTTTTTACGAAACTCTACTACCGTATAAAGATGTGTAATGTTTGGATTTAAAATAGTTTCTTCGCAAGCATTAAGTCTTACGGGGTCTTTCAGTAAGCTTTCAGCTGTTTTAAGTGTAAAGTCATTAATCGTTGCAGAAAATAGCATAATCTGCGTATCACGCATAACGGTTTTTAAAATATCTTTAATAGGATGACTTTGATTTTTATCTAGAAGGTTATCCGCTTCATCTAAAACGATTGTTTTAATGGTATGAGCAGTAATCTTTTTCTTTTTCATAAGGTCTAGGATACGACCTGTTGAGCCTACAATAATATGAGGTTTATTTTTCTTGAGTTTTTCAATCTGCTTTTCAATATTCATGCCCCCCATAATAGTAAGGCTTGTTACAGCTTTACTACTATTTTCAGCAAGAAGACGAATTTGCTCTTGAATTTGAACAACAAGCTCGTGAGTAGGTGCTAAAATAAGTGCTTGTGTTTGACGCTGCTTTGTATCCACCTTTGTAAAGAGTGGTAGTAAGAAAGCTAAAGTTTTACCGCTTCCTGTGTGGGCCTGGGCAATAAGATCTTTACCTTCAAGTGCAGTAGGGATAACAAGCGATTGAATAGGCATAGGCTCTGTGATATTTTGTTTAGCCAAGCCTTCTATAAGGGATGGGTCTAAGCCAAGAGTTGAAAATGTATTTTCCATAGTAATACTCCTAATGTCATTAATTTTACTAAATCTTATTATACACATAATACCGAGGATGTACTAGAAAAAACAAGGTCTACTCAAAAACTCTTTGAAGCAAAGTTAAGTAAATATATACTTTTTCTTTATTTAAAGAAAAGTAAATTTTAGTTTGCTCTTTCTCAAACGTAAGAAGATTTAGATTGAGGAGAGTAGATACATGATGAGAAATAGTTGCGTTGCTAATTTGAAGCTTTTCGGCTAACTGGCTGGCATAGAGTTTTTCATATTTTAGAAGTTTTAAAATTTCAAGTTTACTAGGGTCGGATATGGCTTTTAAAAAAGGCGCTAGATTCTTCTCATCCATAAAGACATCATTTTTAAGACGTATTATTTCAAATAAATAAATACCTAGAAACATATGGTCATATGAACCTCTGCCAAGGAAATTTTCTAGAGTAAGATTATTAAAACCATTAAAAGTAGGATAAATTTTAAGTTTATCGGATTTAAGCGTTATACCAAACTCTTTTTCAAAGAAATAAAGGCCATGCTCAGTTAGATTTCTTTTAAAATCTTCTACAAAATCTGTAACAGTTACCTGCATTTCTCTAAAGAAAGGTTCCATAATGGATAGTGTATCAAGAAGGATGGTATGTAATTCTTGAAGTAAATCCTCAAAATGATAATAAAGCAGAAGTAAATGATATTTATGTTCATAAGAAAGATCTTTGACTTTTTCAATACAGTTAAAAAGATCTTTTTCAGTTTTAATCATGTCATATTCGGGGTTATTCTTATCAATAATATTTTCATCTAGCCCAACACTTAACACACAGCCTTTTAAAAACTCAAAACGTTCTTCAGAAGAAAAAGCTTTAAAGTTTGCAAGTTGGTCATTAAAAGAAGTATCTAAGGTAGAGGCAAAAAGTAGAGAAGCCAGAGAAGTATGAGGGTCTTCCCACGTTTTAAAAAAGAAGTTTAAGCGATCTAAGTTTGAGCTTATGTGTTCTTTTACAGAGTTATAAACTTTAATAGGGGTATCAAGTTTCATGGCAACTTGGGTTGCTGCTGGAGTAGAGCATTTAAGTAAATTTTCTTGTTGCTCTTTAGGATTATTGTCATTGATAATATTGCCTAAAAGAAGAAAAGCTTCTAGTAAAGGCGTGGTATTTTCAGTAAGGATGTAATTCAATTAAGTCACCTCTTATAGTTTTTTTAATGTTTGGTTAAAGTACATTACAATTAAGAGTATCATACCACTGATACCTGTTAAGAGGAAGATTTGGCTTATATTTAAAAACTTTGCTATAAGAGCGAAGAAGAAAGAGGCAATAGGCGTAGCAAGCATAACCATACTATTAAATAAGCCACCTATACGAGCTAGATAATTTTCTTCTACATGTTCCATGAAAGATACATTAGCTGCAATATTAAGAAGAGCAAGTGAACAGCCACTAAGGAAGAATGTTAAGAAGAGCATAATCCAGATGACAGTAGGTATAAAATGAGGTCCATTTAAAGATAGAGCTATAAGAAGAACCATAAGGACTCCCCAAGAGCCCAGAAAAAGCTTGTAGCGGGGAATATGTTTACTCATTTTAGGATAAAGATAAGAAGTTAGTGCCATACCTAAGGAAAAGGCAATGCTAGAAACAGAAAGTGCAATGGCTGCAAGCCCTAAAGTATCATTAATATAGACAGCTTGGAAAGAGCCTATAGGAAATACAACCACATTCATTAAGCTTCCTAATAGGCAGATGACTAAAACAAGTTTATGACTTTTGAAATAATGAAGGCCTCCTTTGAGATCTATCACATAGTTTTTGAAACTCAGTTCCATTTTTTCAGATGAGGTTGATTGCTTAAGGTTAAGAAAACTTAGGATGATACCAGAAATGATAAAGGTAGTAGCATCAATCATAATAGCACCACCAGTACCTATGAGGCCTATAATAAATCCAGCAGCAGCCATACCTATAATTTGAGCGATTTGGGAAATAGATTGATTAAGAGAGGTTGCAAGAGTATATTTTTCTTTAGAAATAATTTTAGGGTAGACTGCCATACCAGCAGGCATTCTGAAAGCTTCAAGTGTAGAATTAAGGAATGTAAAAATGAGAAGAATCCAAGCTGTAAGATCACCCATTATAAGGAAGAGTGCTGTTAAAAAGACAATAAGACCACGTCCAAGATCAGTCAGAACCATAAGTTTTTTCTGGTTGATACGTTCAACCAAAGCACCGACTAAAGGTTGAAAGAGAATAGTTGGGATAGCATTTACACCCATAATGATAGCGAGCCAAGAAGCAGAATTTGTAATTTCATACGCCATCCAGCTATAAGCAATAGCATCGATAGAATCACCTAGTCTGCTAATGGTATTAGCAACAAAGAGTTTCCAATATTCTTTTTCTGTTTTTAGATCTTTGTAAGAACTATAGATGTTCATATAAATCCTCCTTTAGATAGTCGTCTAAAATATAATAAAATAATAATCTGAATTTATATGAAAGTCAAATATAAATTTAGATCATTATATAAGAATATTTAAGTAAGAAAATTAAATACGTTATAGAAGATATGTATTAATCTTTGTGAGTTTAAGAATTTAGCCAAAAATATGTAGATTATGTAGGGGATTATGTATAATAGTGTATGTATATATCTAAAATAGGGGGATATAAGGGTGGCGACACAGATGCAAAAGATAGAAAAGCACTTTTCTGAATTTCTATCAAGTAAACACAAAAGTAAGATGATAACCATTAAATCAGATAAGGTTAGGTGGGTACTTGAATATGAATATGATTTTGTAGATGAATGGGAAACGACGGGATGGATTTTATATAAACCTTTCTTTAGAAATTCATCTAGATTGTACATGTTTAAGGGAAAACCCTATGAGCCAAAGTCTTTCAAGAGAATAAGATGGTTTCAGTGGATGAAACGCTTTCAGTATTGGATGATTGAGAGAGAAAATCAGCCAGATTGGGCTATGCGAAATAAGGTGGAGTGGCATATAGCTATGGGATGGATTAAGATTGCTATTATAGTAGCATTTATTAGTATGCTTGTATTAATGCCAGCACTTATTGCTAAACTTACAGATAAGGAAGTGTCCCAAACAGAATCTGCTCAGATAACACAGGAAATAGAAGAAGAACAAGAAAAAGCTACTCAAGAATGAGTAGCTTTTTGTCTAAGGTGACGATAAGATTTCTGGAAAAGATATCTAGTGTATAAGAGTGTAATTATTTCACTGAAAAATACAGTTAACCAAATACCTGCATCACCAAGGAATTGAGGTAGAATCAGAATACCAATAAAGATTAAGATAATACCACGTAGGAGAGAAATAAGTGCTGAAGTTTTAGCATCCTCTAAGGCAGTAAAGTAAGCAGAACCTAAAATGTTAATACCATTAACAAGGAAAGCTAAAGAGTAAAGTTTAGTGGCCCATACAGTCATTTCAATAAGTTCCGGGTCTCCTGGAGCAAAGAGTAGAATAAGAGGTTTACCAAAGATAAACATACCTAGTGTGCAGATAATCCCTAGTGTAGCCATAACTTTAAGGGCGAGATTGTTAAGGGAAATGACACGTTCTTTGTGACCTGCACCATAATTATAGCCTGTAATAGGAGCAATACCTGTTGCGACACCTAATAGAACAGCAATGATGAGTGAAGTCACATAACTAATAATGGAAAAGGCAGATACGCCTTTTTCACCAATACGCATAAGGAGAACAATATTGAAGATATAAGTTGAAAAAGCTACAGCAACTTCTGTTAAGGCTTCAGATGAACCGTTATAGAAGAAACGGCCTATTTTTCTAAAATCTAATTTACAAGTTGTAAAGTGAAGCGTACTTTTGCGTGGCAAATAGGCAACAAAACCTACAATAAAGGCAATCATAAAGGCAAGTCCAGAAGCCAGTGCTGCTCCAAATACGCCCATGCCCCATACCACAACAAGTAGATAGTCAAAAATAATATTAAGCACTGAGCCAATGACCGTACATACCATAGAATAGGTTGGTTTACCCATACTACGGATGCCACCTGATAAGAGACCACTTCCGGTAAATACAGGTGTAAAAATACAAAGTACAGCTAAGTAACGTTTAACCATTGGCATAAGCTCTAGTGTAGCACCTAATGCCTTGCAGATAGGTTCTATAAAAATCAGTGTAAGAATACACACTGTAGTAGATAAAATCATTAAAGTATAGAAAGCTAAGCTAAACGTTTGACGTGCCTTAGCTATATTACCTTGTCCTAATTCAATAGCGACGATTGTATTAGCACCTGAAGAAACCATAATGCTAACAGCCATAGCAATACTGAAAAATGGCATGGCAATATTGATGGCAGCAAGGCCATTAGCACCGACAACTTGCCCTACGAAAATACCATCAATAACAATATAAATAGAGAAGAAAAGCATCCCTATAATGCTTGGAATAGAATATTTAATGAAAAGCTTGCCCAGTTTTTCTTGGCCAAGCTCTAATGTATGATCCATATTTTATAACCCCCTTTAAGTTCAAGTAATAGTGAGATCATTATCGAGCATAAACCTTGGAGTAACTCTAAGGCTACTAGCATTTAATACCTTAGAGCTTTTACAGGAATAAAAAGTTCATAATAATCACAAGGTGTACTTTCTTGATGGTCGAAAGCAAGGTAATGGGTAAGGAGAGTATGCACACAAAGTGTAGAGTTAAAAGAATGATAGCGTTGAAGTTTATCCAAGTCGAGTATATCACGTAGTGTATATAAATCAAAGTAGCACTGATTAAAGAATGTATCTTGACTGAGGCGAAAATCATTTTTTATATTTTTAAACGGCATACAAAACTTATACGAATAGGACAAGAAAGGTATGTACTTATCTTAATTAAGATAGCATGACTCTCTAGCATTATTCAAGGAGTATGATATAATGACCATGTTAAATAAGCATTGCATCTTAATAAAAGAGCGATAGCAGGAGGAATGAGATGAAAAAGTCGAAAAATACAAAATTTATAACGTTAATGGGAGTACTATTGGCTATAGAAATTATAATGGCATTTACTCCTCTGGGATTTGTACCTTTAGGATTTACTAAGGCAACAACCATACATATTCCGGTTGTTATAGGCGCAATTTTCTTAGGACCTTTAGCAGGGATTATATTAGGAGGGGCATTTGGAATATTATCGATTATTATTAATACGGTAAGTCCTGCGCTTACATCTTTTGTATTTTCACCTTTTATTACAATAGGAGGTGCACAAGGTAATATATGGAGTTTAGTAATTGCACTTGTACCACGTATGTTGATAGGAATTGTAGCTTATTACAGCTATAAGTGGGTTAGTAAGATAGATAAAACAAAAGTTATTGCTTATGCTACAGCGGGTGTTGTAGGATCTCTTACCAATACTGTGTTAGTCATGAGCGGTATTTATATATTTTTTGGGCAGCAATATGCCGCAGCTAAAGAAGTTACTTTTGAAGCCCTGTTTGGAGTAATTATGGGGATTATAGGCATTAATGGCATACCAGAAGCAATTGTAGCGGCAATTATAGTTGCTCTAGTTTGTAAAGTACTAAAGAGTGTCTTTAAAGAAAAATTATATTAAAGAGAGGGAGACATATGAAAAAACATGTTTTGATAGGTGTGACAGGTGGTATAGCTGTCTATAAACTACTAGATGTAGCAAGCAAATTGAGAAAGTTAGGGTATGAGATTAATACAATTATGACAGAAAATGCATGTGAATTTGTAAAGCCCCTTTCATTTGAGACTATTACAAATAACTATGTTGTAACAGATACTTTTGCAAGACCGCATAAGTGGGAAGTAGAACATATAGCTTTGGCAAAAAAGACTGATTTGATGCTTATTGCTCCAGCAACTGCTAATGTAATTGGAAAAATAGCAAATGGTATAGCTGATGATATGCTTACAACTACTGTTATGGCAGTAAAAGGGCCTGTTGTGATTGCACCAGCTATGAATACAGCTATGTATGAAAATCCAATTGTTCAGGAAAATATAGCGTACTTAAAATCTAAAGGGTATTTGTTTATAGAGCCTGACTCTGGATGGCTTGCTTGTGGTGATATAGGAAGTGGTAAACTGCCTACTCCTGATACAATTGTATCTTATGTAACAAAAGAGCTTGAAGGAGAAAGAGATCTTGAGGGAAAGCATCTGCTATTAACAGCAGGACCTACAATTGAAGCTATAGATCCTATGCGCTATATTACGAATCATTCTTCAGGGAAAATGGGATATGCAATTGCTACTGAGGCAGTCAAAAGAGGTGCAGAGGTTATTCTTGTTTCTGGACCTACCCAGTTAGAGTGCCCAAAAGGGGTAAAGCGTATCGATGTTAAAAGTGCAAGAGATATGTATAAGGTAGTAGACGAGCATTTTGAATGGGCAGATGCAGTTATTAAAACTGCGGCTGTAGCAGACTATAGACCTGAGAATGAGAGTGCCCATAAAATTAAGAAAAATGGTAAGGAATTAGTTTTAAATTTAGTGCCTAACCCAGATATTTTAAAAAGTTTAGGAGAGAAGAAGAAGCATCAAGTATTAGTAGGTTTTGCGGCAGAGACAGAGCATGTGGTGGAATATGCTAAAAATAAAATACAAAACAAAAACCTAGATTTTATAGTAGCTAATAACATTGCTCAATCTGGAGCAGGTTTTAAAGGTGATACAAATATTGCTACAATTATTAAATCTAATGGAGAAATAATAGAATATCCACAGATGACGAAAAATGAGTTAGGGGATATTATACTTGACCAAGTTAAGACTTATTTAAGTGAGGTAGAATAATGTTATTGACAATAGATATAGGTAATACAAATGTTGTGATGGGTGTAATGAAAGACATGGAGTTAGTAGTCAGTTTTAGAATGACAACACAAATCCCACGAACATCAGATGAATATGGTATTACTATGGTGGAAATGTTAAGAAATAAGGGGATTGATGTTAAGGATATAAAAGATGTAATTATCTCTTCTGTAGTACCTAATATCATGCATTCCATTACAAATAGTATAAAAAAATATTTAAATAAGAAGCCCTTTATAGTAGGACCTGGAATTAAGACAGGATTAGCAGTAAGAACAGATAATCCTAAATTAGTAGGTGCAGACCGTATTGTAAATTGTGTAGCTGCCTATGAGTTACATGGAGGGCCTTGTATGACAATTGATTTTGGTACATCTACAACTTATGATATTGTCAATGAAAAAGGTGAGTTTATTGGTGGCTTAATTACACCTGGGATTAGAATTAGTGCAGATGCGATGTGGCAAAGAGCTGCTCAATTGCCTCATATGGAGATTAAGAGGCCCAAAAGTATATTAGATTGCAAGAATACAATTTCGAGTATGCAAGCAGGGCTTGTATATGGATATATTGGACAAGTTGAGTATATTGTAAATAAAGTAAAAGAAGAGATGAACGCTCCGCATATGAAAATTATTGCAACAGGGGGATTAGCTAGAATTATTCAAGATGGGACACAGGTCATTGATGAATATGATGGTTTACTCACACTAAAAGGTTTAGTCCTTATTTATGAAAAAAATAAAGCATTAGGCTAAAGATAGCGTATGATCTATATAAAGTATAAAGATTTATAGTAGTTGGTCAATTAGAAGCACCTTGCAAAACTTAAATAAGTTTTGCAAGGTGCTTTGTTTTGTTTAAAAAGTAAAGCTATTAAGTGGTGTTTTAATAAAAGTGATAATTATTATTAAAAAACATATTGACAGTGATTATCATTTACATGTATACTCTGTAAGTGAAAAGAATTATCATTAAAATTAATCAACATACATATATGGAGAGAGCAGATGAAACGACTATTACTTATTATACTTATGATTATCTTATCTGTTATGTCCCTCTTTATTGGGGCTAAGGAGATAACAGTAATGGATATACTTTCAGGCAATGAAGCTGCAATAGAACTTTTCGTGATTAGTCGTATGCCACGTCTTATCAGCTTACTGATGGCGGGGATAGGGATGAGTATTAGCGGACTTATTATGCAGCAGCTTAGCCGTAATAAATTCGTATCCCCAACGACAGGTGCCACAATAGATGCTGCACAGCTTGGTGTTGTAATTGGGATGGTTTTATTCCCAGGAGCAAGTATTATGCTTAAAACAAGTGTTGCCTTTATCTTTGCACTAGCAGGAACTATAGCCTTTATGATGGTTATCCGAAAAATCACCTTCAAGAACGTTGTATTTGTACCACTTGTAGGGATTATGTTTGGAAATATTATAGGTTCTATTACAACTTTTATCGCTTATAAGTATGACATTATGCAAAATGTAAGTGCTTGGATGCAAGGGGATTTTTCTATGATTTTAAAAGGAAATTATGAAATGCTTTATCTTTGTATTCCTCTTGTAGTGATTGCATTTATTTATGCAAATCATTTTAACATTGCAGGGATGGGTGAGGATTTTGCAACAAACCTCGGTATCAATTACAATCGTATCCTTTATATGGGTCTAGCAGTTGTAGCACTGGTTACTGTAAGTGTGGTTATTACAGTTGGAAGTATTCCATTTATTGGGCTGATCGTACCGAATATCGTTTCCCTTTATAAAGGTGATCGTATTAAAGGAACACTTATTGATACAGCACTTATTGGGTCTGTATTCCTTCTAGCATGTGATATATTTGGACGTATTGTCATCTTCCCTTATGAGATTTCAATTGGCCTTACTGTAGGTGTAGTAGGAAGTATCATCTTTTTATATCTCATTTTAAGGAGGGAAAAACATGCAAAATAAACGCCGTCTGGCCTTACTTACAGCCTTACTTGCAGTAGGAATAATTTTATTCTTATTTGTAGGGGTAGAGTGGAGTTATATAGATTATGCTATGGGAAACCGTATCCCTAAGATTTTTGCAATGCTCCTTACAGCTTTTTGTATAGGAAGTTCATCTGTTATTTTTCAAACCATTACAAATAACCACATATTAACACCAAGTGTGTTAGGATTAGATTCTTTATATGTTTTAGTTCAGACATTTATTGTGTTTGTACTAGGAAGTACTAGCCCACTGATTACTAACCAGAATTATAACTTTATCATTGCACTTGGTATTATGGTTGTGTGTTCAGTAGCGCTTTATAAGGTGCTCTTTGAAAGGGGAAAAGGGGATATTGTTTTCCTACTTCTTGTAGGGATGATTTTTGGAACATTATTCTCAAGCTTATCATCCTTTATGCAAAGGGTTATTGATCCAAATGAATTTTTAGCACTGCAAAATAACTTATTTGCAAGTTTCAATAATATTAATACGAGTATTTTAATTTTAGCAGTTATCCTTATCTTACTTATTATACCTTTTGTATGGGATGAGCTTACTGTACTCGATGTTATTGCACTTGGTCGTGACCATGCTATTAACTTAGGTGTAGATTATGATAGGGTCGTGAAAAAGCTTATTATTGTTGTAACCATTCTTGTATCTATTTCAACAGCATTAGTTGGACCAATCACATTCTTAGGTTTATTAGTTGTAAACTTATCACGACAAATTTTAAAAACGTACAAACATACGTATTTAATTTCAGCAGCTATTTTACTAGGCGGACTGACTTTAATATACGGACAGCTTATTGTAGAACAAGTACTTAACTTTAGTACAACGCTTAGTGTAGTTGTAAACCTTATTGGTGGCGTTTACTTTATTTACTTGCTCTTAAAGGAGAGTAGACAATAATGAAGATTACAAATCTATTTAAGAAATATGGAAATAAAAATGTTGTAGAAGATGTATCTTTAGAAATTCCAAAAGGAAAAGTAACTTCTTTTATAGGGCCTAATGGAGCAGGTAAAAGTACAGTACTTGGTATGATTACAAGATTGGTCCAAAGAGACTCTGGTGAAGTTACACTAGAAGGCAAAAAATTAGAAGAGTGGAAAAGTAATGAGTTAGCGAAGAAGCTTGCTATCTTAAAGCAGTCTAACCATATGTCACTTAAGCTTACAATTAAAGAGCTTGTAGGATTTGGTCGTTTTCCACATTCACAAGGCCGTTTAACACCAGAAGATGAAAAGCATATCCAGGAAGCTATTGATTATATGGAGCTTACAGATATGCAAGATAAATACTTAGATGAGCTAAGTGGTGGTCAAAGACAACGTGCGTACATAGCCATGGTTATTGCTCAAGATACAGAATATGTACTTCTTGATGAGCCACTTAATAATCTAGATATGCATCACTCTGTGAAGATGATGCAGGTTATCCGTAAGCTCTCAGAAGAGCTTGGCAAAACAGTTATTATTGTTATGCATGATATTAACTTTGCTTCTTGCTACTCAGATCATATCATTGCTTTTAAAAATGGTAAGGTAGCTAAAGCAGGACCAACAAAGGAAATTATTAAAAAAGAAGTCTTAGAAGAAATTTATGAAATGCCATTTTGCATTCATCGCTTAAATAACCAAAATATTTGTGTATATTACTAAAAGAAAATTAAAATAGAAAGTAAAGGGAGAGAAAATCATGAATAAAAAAGTAGGTATGATTATTGGCGCAATCATTCTTGTACTGATTGCAGGTGTATTTATCTTTAAAGGTATGTCAAAACCAGAAGCTACAGAAGAAGTAGTAGAAAATGAAACAATGACTGTAACACACACACTTGGTGAAACAGTTGTACCAAAAAATCCATCTAAAGTAGTTGTATTTGAACTTGGTGTATTAGATGCTATGCAAGAATTAGGTTTAGCTGATAGAGTTGTAGCAGCTCCAAAATCAAGTTTAACAGGTTATCTTGAAACACTAGATCGTGATGATTTAGTAGATGTAGGTTCAGTAAAAGAACCAGACTTTGAAAAAATCTATGGTACTAAGCCAGACCTTATCATCATTGGCGGAAGACAAGCAGATATGTATGATAAATTTACAGAAATCGCTCCAACTATTTCAATGGCAATTGACAACAATGACTATACAGCATCATTTAAATCAAATATGGCTCTTCTTGGAGAAATGTTTGGTGTAGAAGAACAAGTAAATACTCAGGTAGCGGAAATTGAAAAAGAAATACAAGCTATTAAAGAAAAAGTAGAAGCAGAAGGCTATAATGCTTTAATTACACTTATTAATGATGGTTCAGTAAGTGCTTATGGTAATAACTCACGTTTCTCATTTATCAATGACTTAGGCTTCACAAATATTGATGAAACATTGGAACAAACAACACATGGACAAAGTGTATCATTTGAATACATTGTAGAGAAAAATCCACAGTTCATATTCGTTTTAGATAGAGGCTCTATGATGGGAGATGCAGTACCAGCAAAAGAAATTTTAGAAAACGAGTTAGTTAAAACAACAGATGCATACAAAAATGGTAACATTGTATACCTTAGCCAACAGCCATGGTACTTATCAGGTGGTGGTTTAACAGCAACACGTATAATGATGGAAGATATCGCAAACGCTATTAAGTAAATATAATTTAAACGATTATGTTAAGATTGTGTAATTACAAATTTATGGTATAATAAACCGTAGACAAGCACAAAATACCTTTTGAAGGGGAGTAGCTACACAATTTGTGATAATTAATCGTCATGACGGTGCTAGGGGCACTCGGTTAATTAACAAGATTTATCTTGATGCAAGACCTTCAGAATAATAAGGGGGAATATTAGAATCCCCCTTTTATTCTGAAGGTTTTTTATGTGCTATTGACTTCAAAAAATAAAGGGAGGAAATGAATATGGATTATATTTTGTTATTAATTGGTTTTGTCTTACTTATTAAAGGTGCCGACTTCTTTGTAGATGGCGCATCATCCATTGCTAAGGCACTTAAGGTACCAGCACTTATCATTGGTCTGACAATTGTTGCATTCGGCACAAGTGCACCAGAGCTTGCTGTAAGTGTAAGTTCTGCTATGAAAGGACAAAATGGTATTGCTGTAGGAAATGTAGTAGGTTCAAATATCTTCAACTTACTTATGGTAGTCGGTTCCGCTGCTATAATTTATCCTTTAGCTGTTAAAAAGTCTGTACTTGTTAAAGAATTTCCATTTACACTGTTATCAGGTGTAGCACTCTTTATTATGGTTCAAGACATAGCCCTTGATAGTGGGAATGTTAATATGTTATCTCGTATAGATGGGATTATGCTTTTATTATTCTTCGGCATTTTTATGTACTACTTAATTGAAGTAGCATTAAAAGCTAGAGCTAATGGTGAGGAAGAAGAAATAGAAGGTATGCCGCTTGGTAAGAGTATTTTATTTGCAATAGGTGGTATCGTTGGTATTGTAATTGGTGGGGATATGGTAGTAAACAGTGCTTCAAGCATTGCACGTGCATGGGGGATGAGTGAAACCCTTGTTGGTCTTACAATTATTGCCATTGGTACATCACTTCCAGAACTTGTAACTTCTATTGTGGCTGCTAGAAAAGGTGAGAGTGATATTGCATTAGGTAATGTTATTGGTTCATGTATCTTTAATGTATTTCTTATCCTAGGTGTATCTTCAGTAATTAATCCAATTGAGATGGCAGGTCCAATTTTTACTGATATTTTAATTATGATTATTGTAACTATCGCTACTTACTTCTTTGCAATTAATAAAAAGATTACCCGTGTTGAAGGTGGTCTTCTTGTAGGAAGTTATGTTATTTATATGGCTTATATTATAATGAGATAGTAGATTAGGTAAATTAAAAAGTCCTACAGTTTTGATACTAAGACTGTAGGGCTTTTATTGATACTAGAATATGAATTATAATAAAAATAAAAAATAGATTTGAGGAAGATAATATGGCAAATTTACAGAAAATAAGAGATGGCAAACGTACTTATGCCATAACACCACATATTCCAGGAGGTTTTATTACACCTGATCAGTTAATTAGAATAGGTGAAGTCACTAAAAAATATAAAGGTGTACTAAAACTTACATCAGGACAGCGCATCCTAATTACGAACTTACAAGCAGAAGATATACCATATATATGGGAAGAACTTGGAATGGAGCCTGCTGTACGAGAGCAGAATTCTATTAAAAATGTAGAAATGTGTCCAGCGGCTTTTTGTAAGCGCTCAAAAGTTAATTCAATAAGCATTGGAATGAAGCTGTCTAGAAAATACCAGTGGGAAGAGATGCCTTGCAGGACTAAGATTGGGGTAGCAGGATGCCTAAATGCATGCGGGAGTGTCTATAGTAAAGATATTGGTGTTATAGGAGATAAGGAAGGCTATAAGATTATAGCAGGGGGCTCAGCAGGATATCATCCTAGAATGGCAGATACATTAGTTACAGGCCTTACTGAAAAAGAAGCCTTAGAGTATGTTGATAAATTAATAAAAGTATATAAAGAAAAAGCAGATCCAGGAGAGAAATTAGGTTTCTTTATTGACCGCATAGGACTAGGTCATTTTATTAGACTTATTCAAGAAGCCTAATGATCTTCAAATAAAAATAGGTAAAGATTTAAGTGTGATGTGATATGGAATAATATATTCCTATAGAAGATTATTTATATAAGAAGTGAAACCCACAGAAGAATGCATTGTTATAAAGTGTCCTTTTGTGGGTTTATTATTTTATTTAGTTAAATTCATTACTGTATAAAGGTTTTTATTGAGGTTTAGAATCAGCTGCTATAGAACTCGCTTCAGAACTCTGCGGTTGTGGACCACGAAGAATAACTGCACGTTGAGGTTTATAGGTACTCGTATTAATTTTGTCTTTTTTAATAAGTTCGCCATTTTTATAGTAAAGTTTGTAGAGTACGATTTTGTGTCCTTCTTTAGCATGAGATTTGATGATTTCTTTGCCTGGTGGCAAAGTAGGATCATCTTTATAGAGTGGCTCTGGTGCCTCTAATGTCTCAATAAGCTCTGATTCAAATTGAGCTGTATAATCTGGTTTAAAGTCTTTGTGACCATATAGGTTAACGAAGACTTTATTATCTTCAATATAGCTTTCTACATAGAGAGGATAACCAGAGTTGTTAATAAATTGGAAATCCACACTATTTGTAGCATAGGTTGCATCTCGGCCTAGTGGTGTATAGGATACTGGGAGAGAATGATTGCGGCGCATGTATATATCTAGATCTGTCATGATGACTGCATTATAAAGGGTCGAAGATACTTGGCAGATACCTCCGCCAATGCCATCTACAAATTCACCACCGGTAATAACTTTGGCATTTTTATAGCCTGCATCAATAGTAATAGGTTCTAATTGTTTAGAAAACATAAACTTTTCCCCAGGTTGGAGGGTTGTATTAATCTTCTGGGCTGCAAGTGTAATATTCGTATTACGATCAGGACTATCTGTTGTAAAGGTCGTGTAGAAACTAGCAAGAGGTGTTTTATAATCTTGGAGAATATCTGAAGTATATTCTGGTTCTAATGTAATAAGTGGAAGGTATATGGTGCCTTCTTCACTTTGTGCTACTAGTTCTTGAATTTGAGTCACTGCAAAGTCAAGATCGGCTTTATAGCCCGGTACTTCAGGAGTAATCTCGAAACTTCTTGGGTGTTTCTTAATCTCAGCATTAACTGGAGCTTTGTAGAAGGGCTCAAGATAAGATTCTACGCGTTCTTGTAAATTGGAAGAGTCTAGATTTGGGGTAAGTGTAAAATGGAGCGGTTCAACCGATGGATTTTTAAGGGATTTATAGCGCTCAAAAAGGTTACCTTCGTGTCCAATTTGTATAGCCTCAGATAAAATTTCATCTAGGTTATAGGTTACACCTAATTCTTTGTATGTAATATCTACTGTAGAAGTGGTATTTTCAGTAGTAAGTGTAATAGTTTTGCTATCAAGCGTGGATATAAGTTTTTTGCTCAGATATTCGCTAGCTTCTTCTGGGGTCATGCCACCTATGTCAAAATGATTAACCCATATATTATGAGCTAGTACAGTATCGTATGCTTTTACTTGATTGTATACGCTCATGATATAGATGATAGGGATAAGTAATAAAATAGGGATAATGAATTTATATTTTCGGTGTTTATTTTTCGTCATATCAATCTCCTTTGCTGTTTACATAATTATAAACAGAGATGTAAGGGAGTGTCAAAGATGAAATTTATAATATAAGCATTTAAAGGAAAATATAGATTTTATTAATGACAAGTAAATTTGTCATTGACAAGTAAAGTTGTCATGAATTATACTTGAGATATGACAACTTTACTTGTCAAACAGGAGGTGAGTTAGATGACACTTTATAATCATGTGAAACAGGCAAGAGAAGAACTGGCTATAAGTCAGACAGAATTAGGTAAGAGATGTGGTGTTTCAAGGCAGACTATCAGTAGCATTGAACGTGGAGATTATCATCCTTCTATTGTATTAGTCATTAAGCTTGCTCAGATATTTAATAAATCAATAGAAGAATTATTTTGGTTAGAGGAGGACGGAAATGAAAAGTTATAACTGGAAAAAAGGTATTTTAATTTTTATCATTTGTGGTTTTATAGGAGCGATAGTAGGGAGTTTAATCAGTAGAATAGAATCAGCTGATAGCTTACATAATATTGTAAATGTGTTAGAAGCTTTAGCACCTAGCTTATTTATAGTTGCACTTATTACAGGGATTGCAGGTATAGGAGGATATTTTTACTTTAGCATGCAGCTTAAAAAAGATGGATATTGTGAGGAAGAAGGCTCATTTTATGAAAAATATGAAAAAGTAATGGGTATAACCTTAATGTGTTGCACTCTATGTGCGGTGATCAACTTTACAGCATTAGGTGTCAATTTATTTGAACTTACAATACCTGTTTCAATGCTTTTTATGCTTAACGTATGTATAGCTTTTTTAGGAGAGGTTGGACATATCTCTTTGGTTAAGAAGGTAAGACCAGAACTAAATGCAGATCCTTTAGATCCGAAATTCCATGAGCATTACTTTGACAGGTTAGATGAATGTGAAAAGTATAAAACAGGAAAAGCAAGCTTTAATACACTTTCAGCTATGATACCGCTGTATGTATTCCTATTTATCGCTTGTTATCTATTAAGTACAGTATTTGAAATTAGCCCTGCTATTTATTTTCCAATTGGAATTATTTGGGGAGCACAGACGATTTTAATGACTTATTATGCAAATAAAAAACCTAGAGCGTAAAGGGCTAGCTCTTTCTATACTTTAGAATATAAATCAAATAAAAGCATATATGTCTCTATAAGACTCATTATGTTATAATAAAAAAGTAATAGAAGAAAGAGGGCATGATTAAAGTGTCTGCAAAATAGGAGAAATTCGAATATGAATCAATTAACAATACAAAAAATAACTAAAGAAGCCTTTGAAGCGCAATATCAACTAAATGGGCAAAGCTATGCATTAACAGAATTAGGTAAAGTAATGGAGTTAGCTAAAGAAGATACAGTTTGTATGCTTGTTGAAGATAGACTCTATATAAATCCAGTACAATTAAGTCTTAAAGGCGCTATAACAGATGAGGAAGCTCTTGCAAAAGTAGAGGCCTTAAATGAGACTTTTAGAGATGCTATTATCCATTTGAGAGAGTTTCTTTATAGTGGTAATAGAAGTGCAGATGCAGAACAGAAAAAGAGAGAAATTCAAGGTATCATGAATAGTTGTATCAGTGAAGCAAAAGTGCTTTTAAATCAGTGTCAGATTACAGATAGAAATAAACTAAAAAAAATGAGCAAGAAGTACTTTATGGCGGAGTTCTTAAATAGTTTATTTGAAAATGAAGTTTATAATGTTGAAATTGAAATAGACTGCGGTCTATAGAAAAAAGTCTTACAAAAACGAGGTTTAAAATGCTTCCTGCTCAGTAGGTAGGGGCATTTTAGTTTCTTGGGGTTGTAAGGCTTTTTTGTATAAATGTGATAAAATTACATTAAATTATATAAGTATAGAAAGGTAGATATTTAAGATGAAAGAGAATAAATATGATGATATAAACTTTTTTAATGCGTATAAGCAGATGGCACGTTCAGTGAAAGGTTTAGAAGGTGCTGGTGAATGGCATGAGCTAAAAAAGATGTTTCCAGATTTTAGAGGTAAGCATGTTTTAGACCTAGGTTGTGGGTTTGGATGGCATTGTAGATATGCACAAGAGCATGGAGCTGAATCTGTTATAGGGATAGACTTGTCAGAAAATATGCTAAATCAAGCAAAGGCTATGACAAAGTCAACAATCATTCAATATATTAAGCAGCCTATTGAAGAGATAGATTATGCTGAGAAGACGTTTGATGTGGTTATAAGTTCTTTAGCATTTCATTATATCGAGACTTTTAGTAAGGTATGTGAGAAAGTTAATAAGTGCTTGAGAGAAGGTGGCGAGTTTATCTTCTCAGTAGAACATCCAGTATTTACTGCTAATGGTCCACAAGACTGGACTTATGATGAGGAAGGAAATCGTATGCACTGGCCCGTAGACCATTATTTTTATGAGGGATCCCGTAAGGCACAGTTTTTAGGAGCAGAAATGGTCAAGTACCATAGAACAGTAACAACTTATATCAATGACCTTATAGGAGCAGGTTTTGAAATTATGAAGGTAGTAGAGCCGCAGCCTGAACCATCTTTACTCAAGGATAATAAAGAAATGCAAGATGAATTAAGACGGCCTATGATGCTTATTATCCATGCTAAAAAGAAATAAATGTTTACATATAAGAGAGTGGGGGATGAAGGCCTTTATATAGGAAATTTTAACTCAAATTGCAGTGGTGAAATCAGCGATTAATAACGTGGGAAGCTTATTTTACAAGAGCATATTAATCATTGCATAATGGATGCAGTAGAAAATAATGATATGAAGGTGATAGAGGATTTGAATAAGGCTATCCATAAATTTATAAAATAATAAAGTATAAAAGGAATAGCCTAGAGTATGCAGACTCATACTACAATTTACAGGAGTAATAGAAGCAAAAATTAAGAAAGGAGAAAACCTATGACTAATCGTATTCTCTACACTATTGGCTATGCACATCACACACAGGAAAGTTTCCTGGAACTTTTACTGAAATATCATATTAACTGCGTAGTCGATGTAAGGACCATGGCCTATTCAGGTTTTCATCCTCAATTTAATAAGGAAATTTTGCAGCTATACTTAAAACAAAGAGGCATAGCTTATATTCATATGTATCAGTCTTTTGGGATTATAAAAGATCAAATAGAACTTAATACAAAGGAAGGCTACTTAGATTTTACTAAACTGGCTAAGACAGAGGCTTTTTTAGAGGGTATTAAGCGAATAGAAAATGGACTAGAAAAAGGGTATACCATTGCTTTTATGTGCGCAGAAAAAGATCCAACAGATTGTCATAGAAGTACACTTGTAGCAAGAAAATTTGCTGAAATGGGTTATGAAGTACGCCATATTTTGCATGATGGGACGCTAGAAACTCATGCTCATATGGAGCAGCGTATGAAAGAAGAATTTTGTGAGCCAGTTGACCAGATAGACTTATTTGGTCCTATTAAGACAGAAGCAGAAAAATTAGAAGAAGCTTATGCAAGGTGTAGTAAAGAAGTTTTCATTGTTAATGCCAAACGTGTATTAAAGGATGATTATGATTTTCCTAAACCTAATCCAAACGGATAGGTTTACAAATATAATAAAAGCCGGTCTAAACTTATCAGCTACTTAAAATATGAATAAGGATTAGATTGGCTTTTATTTTTACACTCTTTAAAATTTGTTCATAGTTTTACTATAGAATACTCAGTTATTACATGGTAGTATATATTCATATATCTACAGAATATTAAAAAACTGAGGGTAAAATTAGAGTTCAAAATTAAGGAGTGGATAGATATGAGTTTTTTTAGTAGACTTGGTAACATTATTAGTGGTAAAGCAAATAAAGCTTTAGATAAAATAGAAGATCCTATTGAACAAATTGACTTAGCCATTAGAAAACGTGAAGAGGCAATCAATAAAGCAAAACTTGAAAGTGCATCTTTCATTGGTTCAATTTCTCAAAAGAAAACTGAAGGAAGGACAATTCAAGAAAAAATTAAACAATATGAAGAAGGTATCCGCAAGGCACTTGCAGCAGGAGATGAAGAAAAAGCTACAACTTTTTTATTAAAGAAAAAAGAATTTGATCAAGAAGTAGTAAGTTTAGAGACAACTATTAAAACTTTACAGATAACAGCAGATAAAGTAAAGACTAATGTAGCAGTACTTGAAAAAGAAGTTAAAGAACTTAAGACTAAGAAATCAGAGTTATCTGCTAGATACGCTACAGCTAAGGCACAAAGTAAAGTGAATGAAATTTTAACTGAAGTGAATAAAGAAAGTCACATTTCTTTATCGGATATTGAGCAAAAAGTAATGGAAGCTGAAAGCTATGCTCAAGGTTTGGAAGAATTTAAACGACCTGATATAGATGCAGAACTAAGTGAATACTTATCAGAGAATAAAGATGCCTCTATTCAAGATGAACTTAATAAATACAGATAACCTAATTAAAGGGGATTTAGCAGATGAATAAAATTAAAGATTTTACAGATGCTGAGCGTACGGCATATAGTCAGGCATATATTGATTTAATTATGAATATAGAAGAGATAGAAACTTTTTTATCACAAGAGGAAGTAAACAAACGTTTTTTTAAGCGAAAAGTTCATCTTATTAAAGACTACCTTGAGAAGTTAGATGAAGCAGACCGTCTAGCAGATGGTAAGGGACCTTTAGACTTCTTAAAAAGTGATGAGCAGTATAAAAAGGATGCTTTAAAGTTTAAGTCTGGTATTATAGATGATTTAAATAAGCTTAAACTTTGTCATACTTGTAAATGTGGGGCTTGTGTGAATGAATGTAAATTCAAATCTTGTCATTATTGTAGTTACCACTCAAAAGTTGTAGGTTGTGACAAAGAACGCTACTATGTAACAACTGGAATGGCACCTATTACACTTTACTCAAATGATGAACAAAGAGACGTTCACTTTGAAGTAGTAGGACTATTAACAGATGACTTTTCTAATAAGCACTATATTTATTTAGTAGAAAGAAATAATAAGGAAAATCAACATATTCTGGAATATTGTAAATACACAAATGGGTCAGTAGACTATTTATCCATTGATGAAGAGTTGTTAGATAAAGTTTATGATATTTTTGTAGGATTTGATTGCTATGAATAAAAAAAGGATATTTTTAAAAAGATTTCTTTGGGTTTTTATAAGTTGTATTATTATTAACGTAGGACTGGGTCAAGTGTATACGGTCCAAGCAAAACCGAAATCTGGTTCTACTAGATCATCTAGAAGTAGGTCATCTTCTACAAGATCTTCAACAACTAAACGTAGTTCAAATAAAGTAAGCTCGGGTTCTTTTTCGACGAAGTCCTCATCTAAGTCAAGTACTGCGCCAAAATCTAGCACGATAAAAGATAGTGGGGTTGTTTCTAATAAGAATTCAAACAAGGTAAACTCAGGATCTTTTAGTACTTCTAAACCACAGGATAACACATATACACAATCAGGAAATACGTATAGACCTAACCCATTCTTTACAGGGGGATTCTTTAATAGTTGGTATTATGGAATGCCTGCTATAAGACATGGTTCACCAGCTGTACTTATTACATTTATTATCATTATTGCAATCTTCATAGCCTATTGGTGGTGGAGAAGACATTTATAAAGTAACCAAAGCCAACCTAAAATGATACCTTCCATTAAGGATGGGAATAGTTTTAGGTTGGCTTTTTAATTATGCTTCAAATAGCCAATTTAGATCAAAAGAAGTAAAGACAATACAATTATTAGGTTGTGGCTCGTAGAGGATGCCAATATGACCATTTTCTAGAACAGCTAGGCTAGAGTAGCCGAAGAATCTTTCATACCCTTTAGCATTTTCATAAGGGTTAGGAGAGAGATTAAGGGAGCGTTCTCTAATCCAGAGTATGGTGCCATCTTCTTGTACTTCTCCTAAAGAAATCACACCATTCGTTCTAGAGGCATCAAGAGGGCCATTACCTGTTGGATGGGAGGAAAGTACATATTGTTTCCCTTGTTGCATTTGCTCCGGATAAGGGAAGGTATCTCCTGGATAAGTAATGACTGATTTTTGGCAGCGAACAGAGATAAGGTCTGTGGTTTGTTGCTCACTCCAAGTTTCTCCACCATCATGGCTAATAGAAATAGGTGTTTTACCTTTTGTATACTGTCTACCAAATGAAATAATGTCTCCATTCAACAGCTCAATGAGTTGGGATTCATCAATATTATTCATATATCTGTTGCCATTGGTATCCGATCTATGCCAAGTATAGCCGTTATCATCACTATAAATAGCTGCAGCCTTATCGAGTGCATAAACAGGCATAATGATTCTGCCATTTCTAGTTGGATTAGATTGATGCTTAAGAGTAAGGCCAGTACCAGGGCCTGTACCTAAAAAAGCACCATCCGAATCGACTTTAACTTGTGGGGTAATATCATAAGGTTGTGACCAGGTAGCACCTAAATCCGTACTACGGGTTACCCAAAGGTAAGAGGTTACAGCGGCTCTAAGAGGGGCAGGGTCTGTTTCATAAGTTTCATAAAGGGAATCGGGTACAGTGACATGACGTTTTTGAACAAAAACAGGATGTTCTGGGTCAAAATGAGGTTTATTGTAGTTTAAATAAATATTGCCTACATAAATATCATGAGGAGTTGTAGGATCTGAAGAAGGGTCTAGTGGAACTAACGGTGGACATTTATGGATATAGTCACCTTCTCCTACTGCATAGTACATATCTCCCATAGTGATATAGTGATGGTCAGCATGATGGTGCTGAGGTATGTAGTAACGAGTTTTCTGGTTTTTGGCATCATAAATCCATCCATCCTCACGAATGGTATAGGCATCGCCAAAAGATTCTATAGACTCATTTGTTACTTTAGAGTCTCCGGAATAAAGTACTTGATAGTAAGTGCCATCAATTAATTTATAGCCTGTGCCTTCCTCTAAATAAGAGGATGCATGTAACCCTTTGCATTCTGGCCACATATCAACGACCATAACAAGGTCACCATTTTGAGCTTGTGTGGTAACAGCATCGATATAAAAAGCAGAATGCCAGTCATGAAATTCTTGGGGAGCATGATGGGCAGGTAAAGACAAAATGGTTTGAACAGGACTTGTCCAAGTTTTACCGTTATCAAAGCTACGTCTTAGGCCAATATCTACTTTACCCCAGTCAGCGCTATCGTTACCAATATCAGCAATAGCAAGAAGTGTATGAGGTGTAGACTCATCATGAGAATGAGCCATAAGAAGAGAAGGAATACGACATCCTTGTAGATTTCCCATATGCTTAGGATTTCCAGCAAGGTCTGGTGAGTGAAGTTTGTTTGGATTTGTGCTTACAAAAATATTTGTTGTCATGAAAAACTCCTTTTATTGTATATAAAATAAAGAAATATAAATTAAATTATAATATAAAATAGACAAATTTTCTTGATAAATTTTTGATAATTATCTTTTAAAATCTTTTTAGATTAAAAAGAAAAGAGGTAAGCATGAATGAATGCAAATGTATTAAAACTTATTGGGATTATAGGGATGGTATTAGACCATATAGGCTGGGTACTATTTCCGAATATAGCACTTTTTCATTTTATAGGACGTATTACATTTCCTATCTTTTGTTACTTTATAACAGAGGGGTTTCTTAAAACTCATAATAGACGTAACTATTTGCTGCGTTTATTAGGTATTGCACTTATTTCACAAATACCATTTGTAATGACATTTAGGTTAGCCTTTGGTGAAGGTTTTAGTGGGCTCAATACTCTATTTAATCTGGTTATAGGGCTGGTAACCATTTGGCTTTATGATAAGGCTCACTTCAAAGGAAAATTTATAATTGTAATATTGGGGGCACTTTGCGGTGTACTTTTTATGACAGATGGAGATATTTATGGTGTACTTATGATATTCTTCTTCTATAAATATCACAATGAATTTAAGAAGATGGCTATAAGTGTAAGTATACTTACTGTCATTTATCATTCTATGTATCAGATTTATGCTATTGTAGGAACATGGGCTATGGGTATTATGACAGTAAGTGAAATTATAGAAGTTATTACAGGACCAAACTATTATGCACCTGTCCTATTTGATTTTGCTCAGAATATGTGTAGCTTACTGGCCCTTATTCTTATAAGATTTTATAATGGAGAGAAAGGAAAGAACTTAAAAATTTTATTTTATGCTTTTTATCCACTTCATTTGATTATTATTTATATCATTAAAGTAGGAGTGATGTAGAAGATAAAGGAGGCCCTTATGTATAACATTTTAGTGGTAGATGATGAAAAAGAAATAACGGATATGCTCAAAGACTATTTAGAAGGACAGAATTATTTAGTTTATACAGCCCATCACGCTACAGAAGCTATTGAAAAACTGAATGTGTATCCAGATCTTATTTTGCTGGATGTGATGATGCCGGATGTGAGCGGCTATGAGTTATGTCTGCAAATACGAGATAAAGTGCAGTGTCCCATTCTTTTTCTAACTGCTAAAGTAGGCCAGGAAGATATTATAAGAGGGCTAGAGTTAGGTGGGGATGACTACCTAATTAAACCTTTTAAATTAAAAGAATTAAAGGCACGAATAGATTCCCATTTAAGAAGAGAAGAAAGACGTACAGAAAGTAAAAAAAGTATACTTTATCATAAAAACTGTATGATTGATTTAAAGAGTGAATCTGTAAGTATAAAGGGGCAGGATATTCATGTTACAAAGAAGGAATTTGAACTTATAAGCTTTTTGGCTATGAATAAGGGGCAGACTTTTTCTAAAGAGCAGATGTATGAGCGGCTATGGGGATATGACGTAGAAGGAGAGAGCCGTACCATTACAGAACATATTAAAAATATAAGAAAGAAGATGCTAGAAGTAGGAAAGAATGAAGAGTACATTAAGACGGTATGGGGGATAGGATATAGATGGGAATAAAGGCAAGGTTTATTACTTATCTTTTTAGAGTGCTATTGTGGACAGGTGTAGCTTGTGGGTTAAGCCTTTTAGGTATGTTTAGCTTGATTAATATGGGACTTATAAAAGGTGCTGATTATTATGACAAACAGATTCCGATTATTAGAAATGCCATATTAGAGTATAAGGCAGAAATACTGAATGTGGGATTTGAACAAGAGATAAAGAAGGCTATAGAAGGAGATGCCCTAGCATATGAGGTAAGGGATGAACAGGGAGAACGCATTTATGCCTATGATGTATACGGACAACTGCCTATTATGGAGTGGGATACTAAGCGGCTACTAAGTGAGCAAAAACAGGTAGTAGGCATACTAAGGCCTAAGATCATAAGATATTTTCCAATTGTAGAAGCAGGAAGGCTAAAAGGAAGTATGGTAGTCGCCTATACCATGGCTAATAGTGCAGAGGGTAAGGCTCTTAACTGGATTGCTCAAAATATGAATCTTATTTTAGCCATTGCACCTTTTGTGTACTTAGCATTTTTTACCCTTATCTATGCTTCTAAGTTCTTACGGACCATAGATGGGCCTTTACAGGAACTTAGTAAAGGCATTAAAGCAATAGAAGAACATAATCTAGACGTTAGCTTAAATTCAGACAGTAATGATGAACTAGGTGAGTTGACACGTAGTTTTGAAACCATGCGTTTAACGCTTAAAGAAGCTTTAGAATTGAGCTGGGCGCAAGAAGAAGAGCGTAAAAATCTAATCAGTTCCCTCTCACATGATTTGAGAACCCCTGTTACCCTTATAAAAGGTTATACAGAAATGCTTATGGATACAGTTCAAGATGAAATGGTTATGAAGAAGATAGAAGCTATAGATCATAATGTAGAGCGGCTCATGAAGCTAGTAGAAGATATTCATGAAATTAATCATTTGCATCAATTAGAGTATAAGATGAGGCCTGAAGTAATAGATTTCCAAGAAGAACTGAGTAAGATGGTAAAAGATTATAAACTCTTATTAGGAGAAAAGAAGTTAGATTTAGAGTGGAATCTTAAACTTAATCAAGTAAGTTATACATTAGATAGATATGCTTTTAGAGAAATGCTGGATAACCTTATAAGTAATAGCATAAGGTTTACACCTGTAGGGCGAAGTATAAGTATTGCTATAGTAGAGGGAGATAAGGGAGTAGACGTTATAGTAGAAGACAGAGGATGTGGCTTTACTGAGGAAATATTATCACATGGACTAAGTTTATTCTATCAAGGAGATACATCACGAAATAATAAGGAGCACGCGGGTATAGGATTATATGCGGTACAAATGATTGCTAAAAAAATGGGTGCGGAAGTAAAGCTTTATAATAACGCTTATGGTGGTGCAGGGGTAAAAATTACAAACTTGCAGATTAAATAAAGGGATAGATTGAAATATAAGTCAACTTATATAAAGATATAAGTTGACTTATATTTTTTTGTGTGGTAATTTATTTTTAAATAAGGAGGTAGAAAATTATGATAAATACAAAATCAATAAGTCGGACAAGAGCTATTACATTATGTGGATTATTTGCAGCATTAACAGCAATAGGAGCATTTATTAAAATTCCATTACCACCACCACTTGTACCTTTTACTTTACAATTTTTATTTTGTGCATTAGCAGGTGTATTATTAGGTTCTAAAATAGGGGCACTTTCGCAGCTTATTTATGTGCTTGTAGGATTAGTAGGTATACCTGTTTTTACAGAAGGAGGTGGTTTACATTATGTTGTTAAGCCAACCTTTGGTTATTTAATAGGTTTTGTCCTAGGGGCTTATGTCATTGGACTTTGCGTAGAGAAGGTTAAAGAGATTAATTTTAAACATTTATTTATAGCATCTCTTATAGGACTCGTAGTGGTTTATGTATTAGGAGTTGTTTATATGTATATGATCTATAATTTTTACATAGGTAATGAAATGGGTGTATGGGTAGCTGTATGGGGTGGTGCTATTTCTTGTGCACCGGGTGATATTTTAGTATGTATTATCACGGCCATGATGGGGGTTAAGATGATTCCTGTCCTTAGAAGAAATAGGCTGACAGCATAAGGAGAGGAGAAAATGGAGTGGATAAAAAATATTTATAAGCAAGTATTAGAAGGCTATAACATCAGTAAAGAAGAAGCTTATAAGCTTATAGATTATGATGTAGAAGTATTAAGAAATTATGCAAAGTCTATTAGAGAGCAATTATGTGGCAATGTATTTGATTTATGTTCTATTATCAACGGTAAAAGCGGTGCGTGTTCAGAGAATTGTAAGTACTGTGCCCAATCAGCACACTACAGTACAAGGGTAGAAACTTATCCTTTATTAGATGCAGAAGTTTTTATAAAAGATGCAAAGGAACACAAAGCAGAAGGTGTATTACGCTATTCTATTGTAACTTCAGGTAAAAGGCTTTCTAAAAAGGAAGTAGAGGATGTAGCCAAAATCTATAAAAGAATGAGGGAAGAATGTGAGATTAAGTTATGTGCTTCACATGGTCTTTTAGATGAAGAGGATTTTACTAAGCTTAAAGAGGCTGGTATAGTTAGGTATCATAATAATCTAGAAACGTCCAGAAATTATTTTGCTTCAATTTGTACCACACATACCTATGAGGATAAAATCAAAACCATTAAGGCAGCTCAAAGAGTAGGATTAGAAGTATGTAGTGGTGGATTATTTGGGATTGGAGAAACAATGGAAGATCGTATTGACATGGCTTTTGAGTTAAGAGAGATGGGGGTAACTTCTATACCAATCAATGTACTCGTACCTATACCAGGAACACCTATGGAGAAAATGTTGCCTATTACAGAGGAGGAAGTACTAAAAAGTATCGCCATTTATAGATTTATCTACCCAACAGCTTTTATTAGACTTGCTGGAGGGAGAATGTACCTGACAGATAATGGCCGACTGGCTTTTGAAGGTGGTGCTAATGCGACAATCACTGGAAACCTACTTACAACATGTGGTAATACTATACAAGATGACCTTAAGATGCTTAAAACATTAGGATTCGAGGTGAAACTTAGTGAATAAAAGTATTTTTATCACAGGAACAGATACAGATGTAGGCAAAACTTTTGTTACAGCGCACCTAGTTAAGGCATTAAGGGATAAAGGCGTTCAGGCAGGTTATTATAAAGCTGCACTAAGTGGTGCTTATTATGAAGAAGGTAAGCTGATTCCTGGAGATGCTAAGTATGTGATGGATATAGCTGATTTCAAGGAAGAATACGATAAATGTGTGTCTTATACTTTTGAAACAGCAGTATCACCTCATTTAGCTGCTCAAATAGAGGGAATAGAAATTAATTTAGATAAAATTAAAGTAGATTATAAAGCACTTTTAAATAAGTATGAATGCCTTTTTGTAGAAGGAAGTGGTGGTATTATTTGTCCTATACAAGCTACAGAAGAAGCATTTATTTTATTAGAAGATATTATAAAAAGTCTTGATTTAGATATACTTGTTGTAGCAAGAGCAGGACTTGGTACCATTAATCATACGGTACTTACTGTGAAGTACATACAAAGCCAAGGTTTAGTAGTAAAAGGTATTATCTTAAATGGATATGAAGAAGGTAATACACTTCATGAAGATAATAAAAGAATGATTGAAGCGCTTACTGGGGCAGAAGTTATTGCAGTGATTCCAAGTGCTACAGAAGGAAATGTAGGCATTAACTTAGATGCAGAAAAACTAATGAGCCTTTGCAAATAGGAGGGGGTTAAATGGATTATGTACAAAAGGATTTAGATTATATATGGCACCCTTGTTCACAAATGAAAGACTATGAAACTTTTAGTCCTATTGTCATTGAGAAAGGGGAAGGTCTCGCTCTTTATGATGTAGATGGAAAGAAATATTTAGATGCAGTAAGTTCTTGGTGGTGTAACCTGTTTGGGCACTCTAATCCAAGGATTAATGAGGCCCTTATTCAGCAGGTACAGAACTTAGAACATGTTATTTTTGCCAACTTTTCACATAAACCAGTTATTGAATTATGTCATAGATTACATACGTACTTACCAGAAGGGTTAGATAAATTTTTCTTTACAGATAATGGGTCGGCAGCGGTAGAAGCAGCGCTTAAGATGAGCTTCCATTATCATGCTCAGATAGGTAATAGTCAGAGAAAGAAGTTTATGGCTCTAACAGATGCGTATCATGGAGAGACGATAGGTGCCTTATCTGTAGGGGACTTAGACCTTTATACAGAAGTCTATAAACCGCTTATGATTGATGTAACAAGAGTACAGGGACCAGATTGTTATAGATGTCCTTATAGACTAGATAGAGCAAGTTGCCAGGGGGAGTGTTTTGAAAAGGTGGAAGAAAGCTTAGCTCAAATAGGTGAAGAAGTAGCAGCTTTTATTGTAGAGCCTTTAGTACAAGCAGCAGCGGGTATGAAAATTTACCCACCGATTTATCTTAAGAAGTTAAGACAGGCATGTGACAAGTATGGCATTCATCTTATAGCAGATGAAATTGCTGTAGGATTTGGACGCACAGGAAAGATGTTTGCTTGTGAGCATGCTGGAATTTCACCAGATATGATTTGTCTTTCCAAAGGACTTACAGGTGGTTATATGCCAATGGCTATAGTTGTAACAACGAATAAAATCTATGAAGCTTTCTATGCAGATTATAAGGAAGGCAAAGCTTTTATGCATAGCCATACCTATAGTGGTAATCCACTTGGTGCAAGTTGCGCGTTAGCTGTACTTGATATTTTTGAAAAGGAGAATATTTTAGAAGAATTACCAGAACGTAATGTCATATTTAATAAGAAAGTTAAAGCTACTTTTCAAGATTATCCATACGTAGGAGAGATTAGACAGATTGGATTTATTAATGCTGTAGAATTAGTAGAAGATAAGGCCACTAAAAAGAGCTTTGATAGTAGTTTAAGGGTAGGTTATGAAATTTATAAAATAGCTGTTTCTAAAGGTTTAATTTTAAGACCACTTGGTAATGTACTTTATTTCAATCCACCACTTACTCTAACAGAAAGCGAAATGGATGAAATGCTTGCTATTGCACAAGAAAGTGTAGAGGACTATTTTAATAGATAAAAAGGTGACTATTTCCTAAGTAATAGTCACCTTTTTATCTATTAATTAATAATATCTACAAGATCCTTATCTTGTTTAGCATACTCTCTAAAACCTGCATAAAGGGTGATAGAGTGGTCTAAATCTTTTTTGCTGGCTTCTTTATAGCCAAGAAGTGCATAGAAACAAGCTCTATTATAGTAAAGGAAGCCCTCCTCGTTATAGCGAATACCTTCTGTGAGGATATCTAGTCCTTGTTTAAGATCACCGTGCTCTTTGTGGAGAACAGCTAAGTTAAGGTAGGCATAGGGATAGTAGGGATCTTCATTGATAGACTTTGCGTAGTAAGTCATAGATTCCTTGAAGCGTTTAAGCTTACTCAAAATAACAGCCATATTAAATAAGCCAACAGCATTTGTACTCTCTAGAGCTAATGCTTTTTTAAACATTTGATAGGCAAAGTCTATAAGGCCCTCATTTTCATAGATAGACCCTAGATTAGTAAGGGCCCAGAAGTCATCAGGAACCATCTCCAGGAGCGCTTTATAATAGTAAATAGCCTTTTGTGTATCACCAATAGTATCATAAGCATTGGCTAGGAAGAAATAAGCTCTGTCATACATAGGGTCTACTTCAATGGCTTGCTCATAATAATAAATAGCTTGTTCATAATCTTTTTGGTCATCATATAGAGAAGCTATGCCATAGTAAGCCATAGATTCATCTGGATCTTCCTGAATAATTTCTTTATAAATACTCATAGCTTTATCATTATCCTTAAGAGCTTGGTAAGTAAGAGCAATATTAAGAAGTGTATACGTATCTTGGTCTTGTTCGTAACCTTTTAAAAAGTAGTTAAGGGCTTTTAAATATTTACCATCTTCATAGGCGTCTTCGCCTAGTTGTATCATATCCATAGTTTATCCTCTAGTGATTTTATAAAATTTCATTTCTTATTATATCATACAAGACAAGGCCAAAAAACTGCCTTATATAAATTGAAGTGGAATTTGAAGAAGAGACATTGGGTATAGAAGACGCATAAAATAATATTTGTCTTTAGTATTTAAACTTAAAAAAGGAATGTGTAATAAACTCTAAAAATAAAGTAATTTTTTATATATAAATATTTAATTTATGATATAATAACTAAAAAATATGGGAGGTCACTTATGAGTTTAGAATGGAGTTTAAAAGAATTGTATGATTCCTTTGAAGGGGAAAACTTTCAAGAGGATTTAAAGAAATTAGATGTACAATTGCAGAAAATGATTGAATGGGCAGAGCAGGCTCTAGATAATCATGAAGATGAAAAAGAGAAATTAGAAAAGATTATTGAAGAGCAATTAAAGCTTTTTGCTATTAGAGAAAAGTTAGGTGCTTTTTGCCATCTTGTTTCAGCTACAGATTCAAAAAATAAATTAGCACTTAAATATAGTGATATTTTAAGAACAAAGATGAATACTTTGGCTGAAACCATAACCAAAACAAGTAAGTGGATAAGCAGTATTGAAAATCTACAAGAGCTTATAGAGAGTTCACCACTTTTAAAAGAACATGAATTCTATTTAAATGAAATTGTAGAAGATAATGCACACATGTTGGATGAAAGAGAAGAATCTATTATTGCACGTATGAAAAACACAGGTTCATCTGCATGGGCTAATTATAAAAATTTACTTGTATCGATGCATAAGGTAGAAATAGAAGATAAAGGGGAGATAAAAGAATATCCTCTTACTGTGGTCCTCAATATGGCTTATGATACGGATAAGGAAGTAAGAGAAAAGGCTTATCATGCAGAAATTGCTTCCTACAAAAAAATAGAAGAAGGGGTAGCAGCTGCTCTAAATGGTATAAAAGGAGAAGCGCTTACTCTAAGTGAGTTAAGAGGTTACAGTTCACCACTTGAAATGACCCTTCAAAATTCACGTATGGACAGGGAAACTTTAGATGCTATGTTAGCAGCGATGAAGGAGTCTATGCCAAAATTTAGAAGTTATTTAAGAAGAAAAGCAGAACTTTTAGGTTATAAGAATGGATTACCATTTTATGAACTGTATGCACCTGTTTCTAGTGCAGATATGACTTATAGCTATGAACAAGGACAAGCCTTTGTAGAAGAAAACTTTAGAAGCTTTAGTGAGCATCTAGGAAACTTTGCAAGAAAGGCCTTTGATCATAACTGGATTGATGTGATGCCTAAAGAAGGTAAAAGAAGTGGAGCATTCTGCTCAAGTATCCGTACACTCAAAGAGTCAAGAATCCTTCTTAACTATGGAGATAGCTTCAGTGATGTAATCACCATGGCTCATGAGCTTGGACATGGCTTCCATAGCGAATGCCTTAAAAATGAATCCGCTCATAATACACACTATCCAATGCCACTTGCAGAGACTGCTTCAACATTTTGTGAGACAATTGTTAAAAAAGCTGCTATTAAACAAGCTGACAAGCAGATGGCATTCGCTATTTTAGAAACAGAAATTTCTGATGCCACACAAGTTATTGTGGATATTTATTCTAGATATTTATTTGAAACAACAGTTTTTAATCATAGAGAAGAAAGTCCTCTTACAGTAGAAGAAATTAAAGAGGCTATGTTAGATGCACAAAAAGAGGCCTATGGTGATGGCTTAGATCCAAACTTCTTACATCCTTATATGTGGACATGGAAACCACATTATTATTATGCAGATGTACATTTCTACAACTTCCCATATGCTTTTGGGTTACTCTTTGCTAAAGGATTGTATGCACAGTATTTAGAGCGTCCAGATACTTTCCCAAGTGAGTATGAAAAACTGCTAAGTCTTACTGGTAAAATGAAAATTAAAGATCTTACAAGTGCTGCAAATATTGATGTTCATGATATTAACTTCTGGAGAGCATCTCTTAAAACAATCGAAGAAGATATTGAAGAGTTTATTAAATTAAGCTATGAAATATAAGTTTTAAGGAATATGAGAAAACACCTAGACCTAAAAAGGATTAGGTGTTTTTTATTTTAAATATTAGCAGAATCTTAACACCTATTTTCTATAAAATATGATATGATTTTATAAAATTAAAAAAAGAAAGGATGACATGAGTGGAATCATCGTCGGGGAATATATTATTCCAATTAGCTTTAATACTTTTATTAACAGGAGTGAATGCCTTTTTTGCTTCAGCAGAAATGGCTATCGTATCAGTAAATAAGAATAAGATCAAAAGACTAAGTGAGGAAGGGAATGCTAAGGCCAAATTACTTGAAAAATTAATAGAGGAACCGAGTAATTTCTTATCTACTATACAAATAGGTATAACACTAGCGGGCTTTTTCTCGAGTGCATCAGCTGCTACAGGATTATCGAGCTATCTTTCTAAATTTATGGAGACTGTACATATACCTTATTCAAGTGAACTTTCTATGATAGGTGTGACCCTAGTGCTCTCCTATTTTACCTTAGTATTTGGAGAGCTGGTACCTAAAAGGATTGCTTTAAAGAAAGCAGAAACAATTGCACTATTTTCTGTCAGCGCTATTTATAGTATTTCTATAGTGGCTAGGCCTTTTATTAAGATCTTATCTTTATCAACAAGTCTTATTTTGAAATTAACAGGTAATACAACTGAAGATATAGAAGAAAAGGTATCAGAAGAAGAATTAAGAGCTTTAATTTACCAGTCAAAAAAAGATGGGTGCATTGAAGCTGAAGAGCAGCAAATGCTAGAGGGTGTATTTGAATTTAATGATAGAATGGCAAAAGAGATTATGACCCATAGGAAAGATACCTTTGTTATCAATATAGAAGAACCTATAGAAGAAATTCTGGATAAGGTTATAAAGCTTCACTATTCTAGAATACCTGTCTATAGAGAAGATATAGACCATATAGTTGGTGTGCTTTATGTAAAAGATTTAATAGCAGAAGCAAGAAAAGTAGGTTTTGAAAATATTACATTAGAAAAGATTCTTCATACACCTTATTTTGTTCCTGAGACTAAAAAGATTAATGCACTATTTAAAAGTTTTAAGGAGAAAAAGAAGCATATAGCTATTTTGATTAATGAGTATGGTGGATTTGCAGGTATAGTAACCATGGAAGATTTAATTGAAGAAATTATGGGTGAAATTCATGATGAATATGATGAGGAAGAAGAAGGAATAAAAAAAATAGGGAAGAATACCTTTTTAGTAAAAGGGTCTGAAGCTATCTATCATATTAATCATAGCTTAGGTATTCAATTGCCTAACGGAGATTATGATACATTAAATGGTTATTTAGCTCAGCAGATAGGTGACATACCAGAAGAAAATGTGGATATTGAAATGAATCATATACACTTTAAAATTATAAAGATGAAAAGTAATCGAATAGAACAGGTTCAAATACAATTTATGGATAGTCTATAAGTTCTAGTAATTATCTAAAAAAGAATTAAATATTTTGTAAAGTTAATGAGTTATATTGACATGAAAACTAGTTATGTTATACTGAGTTTAGTAAAAATTAGTAAATATATACAAAGGTAAAGGACGGTTAATATGACTAAAATTTATGAAATTTTCCCAGTACCTCAGCAGCTTACTAATCTAGGGGGAGAAGTAAAACTTACAACAGAGATCAATGTAGTTATACCAAAAGATTTAAAAGATGCTACATGGAATAAACTTCAAGAAGTATTAGAAGAAAAAGGTTTAGCTTATAGCGTTTCAGGTGAACTTGTAGAGGGAAAAACAAATTTATACTTAGCCTATACAGAATCTGTAAATGAATCAGATATAAGTAAAATTACAAGTAAAGAATTACATAAGTTTACTAAATTTGAAGGATATGAACTTGTAATAGATGGAGAAGATGTAGCACAAGTTGCTATCGTTGGATGTGATGCAGAAGGACTTCATTACGGTGTAGTAACATTACATCAAATTTTTACCCAAATACAAGGAATGAATATTAAAAAATGTATGATACAAGACTATCCAAACATTTTATATCGTGGGTTCATTGAAGGATTCTATGGTTTTCCTTGGACACATGAAGATCGTATGGACCTTATGGCATTTGGTGGAGAGTATAAAATGAATACTTATATCTATGCTCCAAAAGATGACCCATATCATAGAAAGCACTGGAGAGATTTATATCCAGAAGCAGAGGCTAAGCAAATTGCTGAACTTGCAGCAACAGGTCATAAACATAACTTAAGCTTTATGTGGACCATTCATCCAGGAGATACAATTGATCTTAAATCCGAAGAAGATTTAAATTCAGCACTTGCTAAATTTGAACAACTTTATGGTTTAGGAGTACGTCAATTTGGTATCCTCTTTGATGATATTGGTGGTATTCCAAATGGAAAAGACCAGGCAGATTTTATTAATAGCATTGATGATCGTTTTATTAAGGCTAAAGGGGATATTAGACCACTTATTACTGTAGGAACAAGATACTGTGAAGCATGGGGCCCATCTATGATTGGTTACTTCAAACCATTTGTAGAAACATTGCATAATGATGTAGAGATCATGTGGACAGGTGCGGCAACAATGTCAAATATCTCAAGAGAACAATGTGACTCCCCAAAACGTACAATTGAGTCAGATAAAAACTTATCTATTTGGTGGAACTACCCAGTAAATGATTACTGTGATGCTAAAATGTTAATGGGTAAAATTGAAAACTTAAGCTCAGATATTGATAATGTAAATGGGTTCTTTTCAAACCCTATGAATCAAGCACAAGCTTCTAAACAAGCACTTTTCTGTATTGCAGACCATAACTGGAATACACAAGCATTTGACCCTACTGCAAGCTTTAAAGCATCTTTTAGAGCACTTGCACCAGAAAAAGTTGCACATGCTTTAGAAATTTTTGCATCTAACAGTTGTTATCTTTTAGATGATGGTGGGGTAAGTGGTGACTTCCTGTTTGATGAATCATGGTACTTAAAGGAAGATGTTAAAGCACTTCAAGAAGGTGTAGCAAATGGATCAGATGTAACAGAATATGCCCAAAGACTTCTTGCGAACTTTAAAGAAATGGAAGTATGTGCAGACGTTATTATGTCTGAATGCGAAAATAAACGTTTAGTAGAAGAGCTTACACCATTCGTAGCAGCATTTAAGCTTGCAGCTCAAGCAGGACAAAATGCTATTCATGCAGTAGAAGCTTATAGAGCAAATGATGCACTGAAAGTAGAACTTTACAATGAAGCAGCATTAAGTGATCTTAATGCAATGGATGACTGTAAAGTACTTCGCTTTAAAGATGGTAGAGAACAATACTTTGTAGTAGATGTAGCAACACATGTCATTAAACCATTCGTAAGAGAAATAATTGGAACGGTTGCTGTAGCAGTAGGTATTGAAAATGCACCGCTTACATTACATTATGATAAGAAAAATATTGCTTTAAGCTCACTTGGTGTAACTGTAACAAGTACAGGAGATGCAAGTGAATACGAAGCATGTGAGAATGTTATTACAGGCCAAATTGCTGGTCGTAAATGGTGCTCTAGAGATTATCACCCATACATTACATTAGACTTACAAGAAGTTAAGAATATTAAACAATATCGTGTTGTTAACTGTGGGCATCATGAGGCAAAAGAAACACAAGTGTGGAATACTCGTGAGTTCCAAATCTTAACAAGTATTGATGGCGAGAATTTCAAAGTTGTAGATGAAGTTGTAGATAATGCAGCGAATGAAGTAACACATATGCTCTTTGATGCAACAGATGCAAGATATGTAAGATTACAAATTATTGAGCCAGCCCAAACAAGTATAAATGGTAATGGGCATACACGTATTTATGCATTTGAACTCTTTGATGAAGCTTATCCAGATCAATCTAGAAAAGTATTACCTTCAGAAATTGAGTTTTCAGCAGAGGGGCGTGTTGTGATTCATAATGTGAAAAAAGGCGATGTTATCGCGATTTATAATACATTAGAAGATAAAGAAGCTATTAGGGTTTCTAAAGAAGTTGTAGAAGGTGAAGACCAAGTAATCTTTACAGGCCTTAATATAGAAGGAGATAGAGTGTTTGTAGAAAGAACTTCTAGAAATTATCTCCCAAGTGTTAGAACTTCAAAAGGATTAAGATAAATAGGAGCGAAATGTCTTGTAATAGACCATTATAAATGGTTTTTACAAGACATTTTTTCTAAGTTGTCTATCAAATAAAGATTCATTAAAGTAAAAGGTAAGAAAGAGTTTTAAAGATTATACAAACTATACCTTATACGATATTTTATTAACTTAAAAATGGTACATATAATGTAAAAAGCATATCAGAAAATATGATTTTTATAAAAGAAAGACATTATAAAATTTTACTAAATGATAAAGTGGGTATAGTACTTAATGAGCTTTTAGAAGGTAGTAATGAATGAAGCGCATAGAGATACATACAGATTAGGTTGTAAGGAGATTAGAATGTATATTGAAAAAATTAAAGCGAGTAAGGCAAAGAAACAAATCTCAAGAGAGATATTAGAGGGTTTACCAGCTTGGTTTGGAATTCCTGAATCCACAGAGGAATATGTTGAAGAGAGTAGCCACATGCCTTTTTGGGCAGTACTAGAAGGAGAAAAGACTATAGGATTTATAGCTATTAAACAGCATAGTGAAGATGCAGCGGAAGTGTATGTCATGGGGGTCAAGGAAGACTATCATAGTAAAGGTATAGGCAAAATGCTAATGAGAGAATGCTTTAAGTTCTGCTTAGATAAGGGAATAACATTTTTACAGGTGAAAACATTAGGCGAAAGCCATCCAGATAGACATTATGCAAAAACAAGGGCTTTTTATAAAAAGATGGGATTTAAAAAACTTGAGGTACTGAGCGCTTTATGGGGAGAAGCTAATCCTTGCTTAGTCATGATAAGGTATATAGATTCAAATGAAAGAGTTGTTCAGAAGGGGAAGTAGACTAGATGAAGAGTTAAAAGAAAAGTAATTGGAGAGTTATAGAATGATTTGAATAATAGTCGATAATGATTATTGACAACAAATTATTAATAAGATATGCTCAAATTATATAGAAAGTATATGTAATGAGGAGGATTTTTCATGGAAACAAAAGATAAGGTATTAGAGCTTTTAAAGAATAATGCAGAGCCTATGAAAGCAGGTGAGATTGCTGAGAACTTAGGGATAGACAAGAAAGAAATCGATAAAGCTATTAAAACTTTAAAATCAGAAGACGCTATTACTTCACCAAAACGTTGCTACTATACATGTGAATAAAAATAATAAGATATCGAATACTAAAACAGACTATATCATAGGAAGATAGGATGATTTAGATGTTTGGTATTCCTTTAGTTGAATGGATAGGTTATGCAGCATCAGCAGTTATTGCTATTTCATTACTAATGATAGATGTTGGAAAGCTCAGAATTATTAATTCTATAGGATGTCTACTATTTGTAATCTATGGGTTACTCGTACATGCCTATCCAGTAGCTGTAGCTAATCTAATTATTGTATTTATTAATTTATATCACCTTTATAAATTAAATACTGAAAACAGGAAGAAGAGTACATAAGTACTCTTTTTTTATTCTACGCAAGTTATACCTGACCATAGTTATTTTTGTCTATTTGAAAATAATGTAACATTTGGTATATAATAATAAGGTAAAAATGTAGATTTAGGAACATAAAAAGTAGCAAATACGTCTTAACTATAAGGAGATTTATATTACATAAAGGAGAAGAGTTATGAAAAAAGTAATAGCAATGCTATTGATGGTCATATTAATGGGAAATTTAGCTGGGAGCCAGACATTTGCTAAGCAATATAAAGAAGAGATGCGTGCAGTATGGATTGCTACAGTAAGTAATATTGACTTTCCAAAAGTAAAAGATAATGCTGCTATGCAGCAAGCAGAGTTTATACAGAAGCTTGACGAATTAGAAGATATGGGGATTAATACAGTGATGGTACAAGTAAGGCCAAAGGCTGATGCACTTTATTATTCAACTATTAATCCGTGGTCAGATGTATTAACAGGAGTACAGGGGAAATACCCAGGGTACGATCCATTAGCGTTTATGATTGAGCAGGCTCATAAAAGAGGAATGGAAATTCATGCGTGGTTGAACCCTTATCGCATTACATCTTCAGGAACAGATTTAAGTGCTCTAAGTGAGGGGCATCCAGCACGACTTAATCCATCATGGGTTATGACTTATAATAATGCTCTTTACTATAATCCAGAAGTAGAAGGTGTTAAACAACATATAGAAGATACAATAGAAGAAATTATTAGAAACTATAATGTAGATGGTATTCATTTTGATGATTATTTCTATCCATCAGGCTATCCACTTCCAGCTGGAGAAGGGCCAGATGGTGTTGTAGCCAATAGCAGAAGAGAACATGTCAATGAGATGGTAAGACGTGTAAGTGAAGTGATTGAACAAGTAGACCCAGAAGTAGAATTTGGCATTAGTCCAATGGGAATATGGAAAAATAATAATACAGATCCTACTGGTTCAGCTACAGGGGGAAGTCAGTCTTACTATACGGTATATGCAGATACAAGGACATGGATTCAAAATGAGTGGATTGATTATGTAGTACCACAAATTTATTGGGAGACAACACATAAGACAGCAAACTATGAAACACTTGTTAGCTGGTGGTCCAACGAAGTAAAAGGGACAGACGTAAAACTCTACATAGGACAAGGTATCTATAAAGATACTGTTGCAAAAGAGCTGACAAAGCAGCTCGATATTAATAAGCGCTATAAGCAGGTAGAAGGAAGTGTATACTTTAGCCTAAAAGATTTACTAAATAATAGACAAGGTGTAGCTGATCAAATTCGTACCTACTATACAGGTGATGTGCAGATACCAGAAATACCAAGTATACCAGAAGTACCAAGTACACCAGAGATCCCTAATATTCCAGAGGAACCAAGTGTTCCAGAAATCCCTACTAAGCCGGAACTGCCTGAGCTTCCGCAAGATTTACAGATAACACCAGTCGATTTAAAAGGAATAGTGACAGGGAATAATCTGAATATAAGAAGTGGACCAGGTACACAGTATACAAGTTTAGGGAAAGTACATAGTGATACAGTTGTGGATCTTACAGGAGAGGTGCAAGGATGGTATAAGGCAGTATTAGCAGATGGAACTGCAGGATGGTTAAGTAGTGACTATGTAGCACCTATTCCAGTGGGTAGTGAAATTAAGCTAGTACTAGATGGTAAGCTTATTGTACCTCCAGTAGCTCCAGTTATTAGAAATGAAACAACCCTTGTACCATTACGTGTGATTAGTGAGAATCTAAAAGCATTAGTAGACTGGAATAAAGAAACAAAAATGATTACTATTACAAAAGATGGTGAAGAAATCAAACTTGTAATAGGAAGTAAAGTTGTATGGGCAAACGGTAATGAAAAGAGCTTAACAACTGCTCCAACAATGATAGAAGGAACAACAATGGTGCCTATTCGTTTTATTAGTGAAAACTTAGGGGCCTCAGTAGACTGGAATATTAAACAAAAAATTGTAAGCATCTTATCAAACTAATATAAAGAGGATGATGGTGGTGAGTAAGCTGTTTTGTGAGATAAGTCCATTTACTTATAAGATTTCAGTTCAAAAAGAGATTCTAAAGAGGAACTGTATGAATTTACTAGGTGGAAAAAGTTTAGCTAGAACAAAGTCTAACCAAGTACTGCCTATATTGGTTTATAGTCATAGTGCATTAATAAGAAGAAAATTAGGTAATGTAGACAGTAGATTACAAGAAAATAAAGCAGTTAATCTAGCTTTAGCGGCACCAAAAGTTGACAAAATACTGATTAAACCAGGAGAAACTTTTTCTTTTTGGAGTCTTGTAGGCAGATGCCCTGCAAGTCAAGGTTATAAAGAAGGATTAACGATTAGTAAAGGAGAGCCTTCTAGTGGAATTGGAGGAGGTATGTGCCAATTTACTAATTTAATTCATTGGATGATTCTACATAGTCCCCTTACTATTACTGAACATCATCATCATGGCAATTTAGATTTATTTCCAGATTACGGTAGGCAGATTCCCTTTGGGACAGGGACATCTATTCATTATAATTACCTAGACTATAGATTTATAAATACTACAGACAATACATTTCAGCTTATGATTGAAGTTGGAGAAGAGAAACTTGAAGGACAGCTTAGAGCTTTAAAGCCTTTGAGTAGCACTTATCATATAGAAGAGCGAGATGCTTACTTTAAAGAAGAAGCAGATGGTATTTATAGATATAATAAGATTTATAGAAGACAGTTTGATAAAACAACAGGAAACTTATTAAAAGAAGAACTTATAATAGAAAATCGTGCAAAGGTTATGTACGATAAAAGTTATGTAGAGAATAGAAAAGAGTATATAGGCCTCTAGAGACCGTATAATATATAGTATATAAATCTTTATTTATCAATGGCTAGAGGGCTTTTTTGGAAGGTTAAAATATGGGTTTGACACAAAGTTGACACATTTTTTAGAAGAGATAATCTGATGTTTATAATATACTTTTAGATTAGTAATGATTGATATAATTTACCCATAGTATCAGCTGCAGCTTTTTTGCTATCGTTGGTACTATGGACATAAGTATTCCATGTAATTTGTGTATCAGTATGGCCAAGTAGTTCTGATACTGTTTTTACATCTATCCCTGCTTCTATGCTTCTACTGGCGAATGTATGGCGTAGTGCATGGATAGTGGTAGGGCGAATACATGCTTTTTTGCATAAGGTTCTATGAGTTTTCCAAACGTAGGTGTATTGTAGTGGTGTACCAGTCTTAGTGCAAAATACCAGTTTGTCATTGCTTTTATAAGATGATAGCTTATGCTTCTTTAACTCTAATAGTAAAGGCTTAGGGATCGGAATTTCTCTATAGCCTTTTTGTGTTTTAGGGGATTTAGTGATAAGTTTACTTTCACTAGCTCCATCGTTTTCATATACTCTTACACGTCTTATGGTTTCACATACAGATATAGTAGCATTATCAAAGTCTATGTGGTGCCATTTTAAAGCTAAGACCTCGCCTATACGCATACCAGTGTAAAGTGCAGTTAAATATAATATGCCTTGTTTGTGATGCTCTAGGACTTTCATATAGGCTTTTTGTTCATCAAGGGTTAGTATTTCTGTTTCTTTAGTCTTAACTTCACTAGAAGGCAATTTAACACTTTCTATGGGGTTTAATCGAATAAGATTATTAGATATTGCAAATTTGAAGGACTTATTCAATAGTTCATAGATTTTCTTTAAAGAGCTTTTAGATAGGCTCTTTTTTTCGTTGAAATAATGCTGTAGATGCATTTGTTGAATATCCTTAACTTTCATATCACCAATAACACTTGCTTTGATATGGGTGTTATATATACTCATATAGCGTTCAAAAGTACCAGGTACTACAGTGGGTTGTATGTTAGTAAAAAGATGCTTGTATGTCCATTCTGACAGCGTAATAGAGGTATTATCTAGTGGCTTACCGTAGTTATCTAAATCAGTAGTAAAAGCCCTTATCTTTTCTTTAACTTCTTTCTTTGTACGGCCATAGATGCTCTTGTATTTAATGCGACCGTTCTTATCTCTGCCAATATTAATGCGAGCAAAGAAGCGACCGTCTGCTCGTTCTGTTATTGTATATGCTCCTGACATTTAGTCAGCTCCTTTCTAGGTCTGCCGATTTTTCGGCTACCCTATTTTATTAGATAGTTGTAGGTACTATGGATATAAACACAGTACCTACAGATTGATTTGATATATGTTTTCGTCAAAAGTGGCGAAAAGGTCGAGGGAATTTTGCTATACACCTGTAGGTGTCGACCTCAACGATCCCTAGGTATCGCTCTGAACGATACCTTTCCCAATTAGGTGGGAATTATATTACCACCTTTGGCAACGTGTGGGTGATGCCCACGCCTTATTGTCATGCATCAGATGCACAACTAGGTCGTCATGTGGTGACGTGCTTGTCTGATAAGCACCTTTCACTCAGCGCAAATTTGCTCCCAGTTCTACGGTGGTAGATTGCCACTTTAATGTGGTAATCTCATGCCCACGTTTGGGCATGGGGTTAATCTGCAGTGGTACTTTTTGAACGCTGAGAGGAGATAATTTCTTTTAAGGTATCAATTAATTGGCTTTGTGTATCCACCATTTTAACTTGCATATCATAAGCCTTTTGTAAAAGTTCGTAAGAAGATTTTAATGAATCATAATCAATGCTTAGTTTTTCAAATTTAATCAATAATTCCTTGTAGGCTATTGAATCTTCGATTTCATCTAGTAAGTCATGTATTTCAGAAGGTAAAACATCTTTTAATAACTCTTTACCAAGAATAGAAGAGATATTCATAAATAAATCTAAAGAAATATCACGCTTATTATTCTCGTAATTCCACAAGGCACTCTTTGAAATGTTTAAGTCGTTGGCAAGTTGTTCTTGGCTTATACCTTTAGACTCTCTTAGTTTTTTTATTTTATCGCCTATATAATGCATTACAAACACCTCCACATTTATAATACTACTAATAATACGAATGTGCAACAAAATATACAAAAGTGATAAAATAGCATTGACATGCACAAATGTGGATGATAAAATCACAAATGTAAACATAATTCACAAATGAAGTAAAAGGAGATGATAAAATGCTTAAACTTGACAGGAGTAAGGTCTTAATTGCAATAGCTCATAAATGCTTAACTACAGAAGAACTTCAAAAAGAAAGTGAAGTAGGACGTACAACCATATCAAAAATATTGAATGGTAAAAAGACAGAGGTACAAGCACATATAGCAGGTAAAATTGCTCGTGCTCTTGGGGTTAAAGTTGAAGATTTACTTGAAGATTAACCCTGCGTCAAATCTGACGTACCCTCAACAGCATGTTGAACCTTCACCATTAAGGTGAACCTATCAAATTCGCTTCCCTTTCAAAAGGGAAACCCTATCAAATAGTGTTTTACGATTTGTAAAACTTTAAGGTGCTCCTATCAAGATACCTATATCTACGCACCAAGGACAGCAGAAATTTCTGCTATCAAAAATAAATATAAAGGAGTTGATTAAATGCCATTTGCAATTAAAGGCAATGCTGGACAGATTAAAGTACAACTTCAACTTATGATGAAGTTACTGAAAGGAGAGGCGATTTAATGAAGTTACTCACATCAAAACAAGTTATGGAGATTACAGGCTTAAAAAGTACGGCAACCCATCAAATGATGAGGAGTGAGGACTTTCCTCTCATAGTCCTAAATAAAAGAGCCTTACGTGTAGATGAACAGGATTTATACGAGTATTTGAGAAAGAAAAAGATTAACTGCAAGTAGGTGATAGCTTGAAAGATAATTACATAAGCAAGGTAGATAAAGAATTTGAAATATTGGAATTTGCTAAAAAGCAACTACTAGCAAGAAAGATAGAACGTATAGAGAATGGATTTATTATTAATGGGACATACAGCTCGCTTACAGATGGCTTCAAAATCTATACTAAAGACTTAACAGGAGCAGATCATGATGTGGTTGTGGACGATAGGTTCATTGAAATTAATTCTAAGCATCAGCCATGTATGAAGTATGGGGCTACTCAATTCCTCATGCTCATATATGGGCTAAATAAAGAGCAGGCTAAAAATAAAGCATTAAATTTGATTCAGAATGATTACGAAGATGAAGCAGAACAGGAAGAATGTAGCCTTGAAAAAATGCCTTACGTATACATCAATAGGCATGGCAATCAATCTGTAAATACTAGCTTATTAGCTGAATATATCCGTCAAAACAACCATTACTATATAGTGAAAAAACAAGGAAGTGACAGTTTTTTTATCTACTGGTATGAAGATGGATATTACAAAGAATTGTCACCTAACGAGCTGAAAGCTAAGATAAAGGCACTTATACCTTTAGAGATTAGGAAGCCATCTTTTTGGGAAGATACGTACAAAGATTTAGTGGCTACAGATAAATTTATCAGTTATGAAGAAATGAATACTGATACACGCTATATTAATTTCCCTAACGGGATATTGGACACGCAGACATGGGAATTAAAGCAACATAGTCCAGAACATAGGCATACATTTCAACTTAAATGTAATTATAACATAAATGCAGATAAACCTAATTTATGGTTAAAGTTTATAGATACTCTTTCAAATGGAGATAATGAGACACAAGATACATTACAGGAGTGGTTTGGGCTTAACATCTCCAATTATAATGCAAACATCTGTAAAAAAGCAGTTGCACTATATGGGAAAGTTGGGAATACAGGAAAAACAAAGTACCTATTAATCATGGGAATGGTAATAGGGTTAGAAAATGTATGCACTGAGAGCATACAAGATTTTTCATCAGCTTTTGGAACAGGTTCACTATATGGGACTAAATGTGTTCTAATTGATGACCAAAAAGGAGATACCATTGAAAATGGCAGTGATTTTAAAACTATTACAGGAAGTGGCCCTTTGCAAGTAAGGATAAAATTTAAAACACCATTTACTATATTGTACAAAGGTGGAATAACAATCACTTGCAATAATATGCCATATATTAAGGACGACAAAGGAAGTCATATGTTTGAACGTTTTTTGATTATCCCATGTGACAATGTCATACCAGAAGAAAAAAGAGATCCAGAGCTACTGGTTAAATTAGAAAAAGAATTAGAAGGAATTGTATTGTGGGCTTTAGATGGACTAAAGCGATTGATAGATAATAAATTCAATCTAACGGAAGGAGAAGCCAGTAAAAAAGCTAATGAAGATTATAGGGCTTTAAATGATACTTTATTTAGGTTCATTCATGAAAATTGTATTGTTACAGGTGATAAAAAGGATAGAATACCTAAGACGGATTTTGAATTTAGGTATGAAAAATTTTGTATAGATAATGGTATTACAGCACTAGACAAGAAAAATATCAAGGATAGGGCAGAAAAGAACAGAATACCTTGTAAAAAGTTTCAAGGTAACTTTTATTATCAAGGGTTGAAATATAAAGAATATCAAAAAGGGGAAAAAGGGGAATAGCCTTCCCCTAATTCTTCCCCTAACATAGCCTTTGACTATCAATGCTTACAGTCGTTTAGGGGAAAAAGGGGAATATTTATAGAAATAAAAAGGTAATTAATTAGATATATGAAATTTATTTAGTTACTTTAAGGAGTTTAAAAAGTAATCCCCTAATTCCCCTAAGGCAATCAGAAGTTAATAATACCAATAGTTTAAGAAGGGGATAAAAAAGGGGAATGTGATGCCCCAAGAATCCCCAAAATAGAAAAGGAGAATGCTAAAAATGGCAAGGCTAAAATTTATAACATTGAAGGAAAGCTTGGAACTTTATCCTATAGAATCGAATAACCAACAATGTAAAGAATCTAAAGAAAAAAAGGAGAGCAATAAAATGATTGATTTAAAAGACCTAGTTAATTCAATAGATGATTTAAGAGGAACGATAGGAGAAGTAGTGTCAGAGTTAATGGAAATTAACAATAAGACATCAAAAAAACAAATAAAATTATTTTATGGTGGGGCGCAAGAAGCATTAGAGAGGGATGTAAATGAATTTTGTGAAAAAGTAAATGTTATTGATATAAAGTTTGCAGAGTGTTTTGATGCGGGGGATAGTTACACAACAATTATGGTTATTTATGAAAAGGAGTGATATGAGTGTACTGTACAATCAAACAACGTAAAAATAGAAAGGGGGTGACATCTTATGCAGTGTACCTTTCTGAACGCAAGAGGGTTAATGGTAAGGTAAAAAGTAGTGATACATATATAATGTCACTACATGAAGAAGATATACAAACTAAGGGGTATATCCCTAAAGTGGAATATTTAGCTATCTCACAGGAAGAAAAGCAGATGATTTTAGACAAGTTATCAAGCATAGATGTGCCACTACATAACACTACAGATAGTAAGCCACTACACACCACTACAAGAATAGAATTTGATATATCATGTGTAGATGATAGTAGGTTTATTAGCTATAAATGCTATATAGGTGACGTGTTTATTAGGGAAATTGAAGATTTCTTTTTTACTCATTGTAGAATTAGTGTTGTAATGAAAGTCTTAAAAGATGATATAGCAGAAAAAGGTATTACTGATAAAGCGCTTATAGATGAATTAACAGATAAGGTTTTTGAAATATGGTACTACTATAAAGATATGGAAGAGAAAAAAGAAGCAGAGATACAGGGTAATGCGAATTATTATGCGGAAATTATTCAGAACTTACAAATAGAGTTAGCTTATGCAAGAGCCAATAATAATTGTAGTGCTTCAAATAATGCCACTACAGATAAAACAAATCTAAGAAAAGCGTATAAGAAGCTATCTGCTAAGTTGCACCCCGATAATCCGAATGGATCAGTTGAAGCTATGCAGATGTTAAATGAATTTAAAGAGGCCCTAGGGCTATAGAAAAGGAGTAGATGAATATGAGTACAAATAAAGTTGATGAATTATTGAGGTTAACTGAAAGCTTAGCAGAAGGTATGACCGAAGAAAAAATACATGAGATTATTGAGGAAGCTATTCAAGGCGTTGAAGGAGTTTGCCCAAACGTAGATAAGGAGAGGATAAAAGAATTCTATTATCTAATTGAAAGGCACCTTGTAGAGAGAGCTAGAAAGAAAAAGGAGATTATTAGAAAGTAGGGAGTAGGCATATGAGTTTATGTGAAGTAGTAGAAAAAGATTCAGTAATAGCAGAGCTAGTGGAACTAGGAAGTAGGAAAGGTTTAGAAATAATACTAATGCCATTTGAGAGTGATTCAAGAGGGCTTTTATGTGGAGAAACTATAGCAATCAGAAAAGGATTAAGCATACAAGATATGCGTTATACCTTAGCACATGAAATGGTGCATGCTTATTTACATAGCGATAAAGGAAATACCATATTTAGTGAAAAACATAGTGAGTATGAAGAGCAGGCAGATAGAGTGGCGATGATGTTATTAGATTTACTGGAAAAGAAAAAAGCCATCAACTAATACAACACTTAGTTAATGGCTCATACGATAAATATAGTTTGGCGACTTAATTCTATCGTGTGAGCTGAAATAAATCAAGTGTAAAATGCTAAGAAAGGCTAAGGTAGAGTATGATAAAAATTAAAATATCCTATCAAAATGAAGAGGAAAAACAACGGACTTTAGAAGCATTAAAGGGGTTAAAAATTATCAAAATAGGCAAGAACAGGTTAAAAAAGGGCATAA
>ERZ791765.235-NODE-235-length-70468-cov-9.181969_pt1 | contig 70468 bp, 72 predicted proteins | sample MGYA00509949_ERZ791765 | MGnify/ENA primary metagenome ERZ791765 (study PRJEB30046, sample SAMN00791980) | human gut metagenome | study: EMG produced TPA metagenomics assembly of the A metagenome-wide association study of gut microbiota in type 2...
AGGGGACATGGGAGTCCGCCGGTGCTTGGCGAGGTCCCTCACGAGCTTAGCACTGTTGCGCACTCCAAAGAGTGCAAACGGTCCCCGCAGCAATTCATTCCGGCCGGATTCCCCCCTCCACAACCAACTTCCCACGGGGACGGAAGACTCAGCCATCCCCCTCACCACACCGGACATGGTCCGTTCCGGACGCGTCCTCCCAACCTCAGTTAAATCTCCAATTTGCTTTAGCAGCCGCCCGTCTGCACTATTACCATTATAGCATTATTTGTAAGATTTGAAGCACAATATTTATAGAAATTTATTTTATATCAGTATATAATGGGTATAAAGAGGAGTGCGTCTGTTAATGTCCGCAGGGCATAACAGCAGGGCAGCCGGCAGAGCAGACTATGAACTGCTGTCAAGCGTTGAAGTTGGGAGGATACGCCGATGAAGAAGGTTACATTTGAGAAGTACCACTGTATGGGGAATGATTATCTTGTATATGATCCGAATAAGAATGAGATGGAGCTGAATGAGGAGAATATCAGGCTGATCTGCGACAGAAACTTTGGAGTTGGCTCGGACGGGATTCTCGCGGGGCCATATCTGGATCAGGAGAAAATGTATGTTAAAATTTTAAATCCGGACGGCAGCGAGGTACCTAAGAGCGGAAACGGAATGGGTATTTTTGCAAAATATCTGAAGGATGCCGGGTATGTACAGAAGACCAGTGTTTCCTGGATGACGATAAGCGGCGAGGAGAATGTCTTTTACCTCAATGAGGAGGGAACAAGGGTTAAGATATCCATGGGGCGGCCTTCTTTCTGGAGTGATGAGATTCCGGTGACAGGGGAGCGCCGTGAGATGGTGAACCAGACCATGATGTTCGGGAAGATACCGTATGTAACCACCTGTCTTTCCCTGGGAAATCCACACTGCGTTATCTGGATGAGCGAGATATCCAAGGATCAGGTATGCAGAATCGGTGAACATTCGGAAAATGCCGATTACTTTCCGGAGAAGGTGAACACGCAGCTTTTGAATGTGCTGGACAGAACAAATATACAGATTGAGATATATGAAAGAGGCGCAGGATATACGCTGGCCTCAGGAAGCTGCGCCTGCGCGGCGGCCTGTGCAGCCCTAAGGCTGGGGCTTGCGGACAATAACATGTATGTACATATGCCTGGCGGAATCCTTGAGGTGGAGATTAAAGAGGACGGTACGGTCTATATGGTGGGCGAGGTCGGCCATGTGGGAACCATCACCCTGGGAAATGAAATGACGGAAAAACTGCGCGCCATGCAGGTAAAAAAATAATTGACAGAAAAAAAACAGACTGCTATAGTTTAAGCAGGTCGGGGAGCTGAACCGGTGCCGGTACGGCTCCCTTTGGCGTTGAAGGCGGTGACCTGTGCGCGGAGCGTGCAGGCTGTTGTTTCGCTTAAGGAGATATGGATATGGAAAAAGAGAGAAGAAACGGATGTTTTTCAGAGGAAGAAGTGGATCTGTTAAAACTGCAGTTTACAGATTTATTTGGCCAGCTCAAGATGGTGGAGATGACCGGAGGGCAGGCAGAGAAGGCAATAAAAGAGGGCTATGCAATCAACCGTTATGCTCTGGGAGGCCTTAGATGCGAAGGAGCGGCACCCGATTCTGAAACTTTAAAGGACAGGGCCGGGAATATGGAGCTTTACTTAAAGCCCGACATGACAACATATCAGATCCTGCCGTGGGATTCAGGACAGGAAAACGTGGCCGGAGTCATCTGCGATGTCATGGATCCTGACGGAAACCCGTCGTGGGCGGATACCAGGGGACTTCTGAAGGAGACGGTGAGCCGGCTTGAAAAGCTGGGGCTGCAGATTTATTTTGATTTTCAGTGCGAATTTTACCTATTCCACTCGGACGATGAGGGAAGGCCGACAACGATTACGCATGAGGTGGCCGGATATTACGATGCAGGCCCCATTGATCTTGCGGAGAGCGTTCGCCGCGATATCATGCTGAGCCTGGCGGAGGCGGGGATGGAGGCGGAAAGCAGCCACCACGGCCTTACACCGGGTCAGCACGGCTTCCTGATTCCGGCAAGGTGCGGAACAGAGGCGGCAGATTACCTCCAGACATTTAAAACGGCGGTAAAAAGAATCGCAAAACGTCACGGCCTTCATGCAACCTTCCTGCCAAAACCGGACAGGGACAGCGACGGTTCCGGCCTGCATGTCGGAATCACCCTCAGGGATAAGGAAGGCAGGACAGCCCGGGAGGCGGCCGGATATTTCAGGGCCGGTATATTAAAACATTTATGGGATATGATGATCTTTACCAACCCATTGATTAATTCATATAAGCGTCTGGCAGCGGGAAAGAGAGGCATTTTCCAGCCGGAGTTCCCGGCAGCGGCATGGGAAGACGGAACCGACAAGGTGGTCCGATTTTCAGAGGATAAGGAAGGCAACTGCCGCATTACGGCGCTCTATCCGGATCCGGCTGCCAATCCCTATCTCGCATTGGCTGCTATTACGGCGGCGGGAATCGACGGAATCGTACAAAAGCTTCAGACGGAGGCCCGCGATGGAAAGACCGAATTTCCGGAGACTCTGGGAGTCGTCCTGAGAGAGCTTGACAATAATACATTTGCAAAATCTTCATTCGGGGAAAAGCTTTGCAGGATGTATAAAGAAGGCAAGCAGGAGGAATGGGACCGCTTCTGTTCCCATGTGACCGACTGGGAGATGAAAGAATATCTTTACCGCTGTTAACAGGGGCACGGGGGTGGCATGAAACAGTGAGGTGAAACTGTGTGATCAATATCATAGTGGCATTTTCCAGACCGGAAGATGGAAGGAATATTAAAAACATATTAATAAAGAATGGACTTCAAGTGACGGCGTCCTGCACTTCCGGTTCTCAGGTTTTGGCTCACGCGGACGATTTGAGAAGCGGAATTGTGGTCGGCGGTTTCCGGTTTGGCGATATGACCTGCCGTCAGCTTTACCGTCAGCTTCCGTCCGGGTTCGATATGCTCCTGATTGCATCGCCGGCAAAATGGAGCGGTGAAAATATGGGGGAGATTGTATGTCTCCCGGCCCCGTTTAAGGTATGTGACCTGATTTCCAGCGTGCGCATGATTGAACGGATGCAGTCGGAGAAACGCAGACAGAGAAAAGGCCGGCCGCAGGAAAGAAGCGAGGAAGACACAAAGGTCATTGCCCAGGCTAAAGCCGTCCTGATCAGCCGAAACAGCATGACGGAACCGGACGCCCACAGGTATTTGCAGAAGTGCAGCATGGACAGCGGCACCGGGATTGCGGAGGCGGCAAGGATGGTATTAAGTCTGTATCAATGACTCAGGGAGGAAAAGATGAAATTTACGAAAATGCAGGGAATTGGCAATGATTACGTATATGTGAACTGTTTTGAGGAAAAGGTGGAGGATCCGTGCAGCATGGCGATTGCCGTCAGCGACCGCCACTTTGGGATTGGCTCAGACGGCCTGATTCTTATCAAACCGTCTGAAGTGGCCGACTGTCAGATGGATATGTATAATCTGGACGGCACCAGAGGCGCAATGTGCGGCAACGGAGTGCGCTGCGTGGGAAAATATGCCTATGATCACAAAATAGTGGATAAGCCCCGTATCAGCGTGGAGACGGCATCCGGGATTAAATATCTTGATATGAAGGTGGAGAACGGGAAAGTCACGGCTGTCACCGTGGATATGGGAAAACCGGTTCAGACTTCGGAACTGTTCGAAGAGTTGGAGATAAAGGGAAAGAGCTATCGGTTTATCGGTATATCCATGGGGAATCCGCATGCGGTAGTGTTTGAAGATGAATTTGAGGAGCCCATCGAGACGCTTGACCTGGAGAAGATTGGTCCCGACTTTGAGAACCATGAGAGATTCCCGGACAGAACCAATACGGAATTTATCAGAGTAATTGACCGCGGGCATGTCAAGATGCGCGTGTGGGAGCGCGGTTCAGGTGAAACCATGGCCTGCGGGACAGGCGCCTGTGCCGTTGCAGTGGCAGCCATACTGGCCGGCTGTACGGACGATACAGTGGAGGTGGAGCTGCTGGGAGGCACGCTCACGGTTGCCTGGGACCGCGAGAAAGATACCGTCTATATGACAGGGCCTGCGGTTGAAGTCTTCCACGGAGAATATCAGTAACAGTTCAGACGGTATGAACTGTTACCAACATCGGCAGGAGCAGTAACCTTTTAACTCTTTTCACATACTTTAATAGTACAAAGGTATGTGAGAGGAGTTTTTCTTTTGGATATAAGACAGAGAGTGGTTATAGATGCAGGCCATGGCGGCGAATACGATCCGGGAGCTGTTTTCGAAGGAAGACAGGAAAAGGACGACAATCTGCGGCTGGCGCTGGCTGTTGGTGATATATTGGAAAACAACGGAGTGGAAGTGATTTTTACAAGGGTTACGGATGTATATGATACGCCCTATGAAAAGGCGGATATGGCCAATGAGGCCGAGGCCGACTTCTTTGTTTCCATTCACCGCAATGCTGCCGCAGAACCCGGCACCGGCTCAGGGACAATGACGCTGGTGTATAAAGAAGAAGGACTTGCAGCTGAGCTGGCGCAGTCCATCAACAGGGAACTTGCCAGAACCGGCTTTACGGATCTGGGAACATTTGAAAGGCCGGGACTGGTCGTGCTTCGCAAAACCCAGATGCCGGCAGTGCTTGTTGAGGCCGGATTTATTGATAATCCTGAGGACAATGCCAAATTTGACGCACAGTTTGAGGAAATAGCCGGAGCTATCGCAACCGGGATACTGGATGTTGTAAAACAGCAGGAAGAGAACTATTATTACATGATCCAGACAGGAGCCTACCGTATCCGTTCTCTGGCTGAACAGCAGCTCGAGGAGTTGAAATCAGAAGGATTTCCGGCATATCTGGTATTGGAAGACGGGTTATATAAGGTCAGGGTCGGAGCGTTTAAAGAGATGGATAATGCGGTGAAAATGGAACAGGAGCTGCGAAGAAACGGCTTTTCCACAGTTCTGGTCCACGGCCCGGCTGTTTACTGATAACATGCAGGGAAAGACTGCCGCTGGGAAAAGGGAACCGGTTCCGGCTTTGGAACCCTTTCCCTTCTTTTTATCTAATAGACAGAGCAGTGTAACAGTAACACAGCTTATGCTGTCTGAATTGTTACTGATAAATGGAATTGAACCCGACCGGAAGGTATAGTATGATAAGTGTAAATGAAGAACGCGGTAAAGAGGGAGGAGAAACAGGATGGATGTACATAAAATAGCGGTGATTCCGGGAGATGGGGTCGGCCCGGAAGTGATTCGGGAAGGCGTGCGCGTTTTGGAGGAGGCAGCCCGGCTGGACGGAGGTTTCCGGTTTGAATTTACCTGGTTTCCCTGGGGATGCGGGTATTACCTGAAACATGGCAGAATGATGGAGGAGGACGGGATCAGCCGCTTAGAGAAATTTGACGCGATTTATCTTGGTGCGGTAGGCTATCCCGGCGTGCCGGATCATATTTCCCTGTGGGATTTGCTGCTGACAATCAGGAAAAGCTTTGACCAGTACGTGAATCTGAGGCCGATCACACTTCTGAAGGGGGCACCCTGCCCGTTAAAAGACGTACGGCGGGAAGACATAGACATGCTCTTTGTCAGGGAAAACAGCGAGGGGGAGTATGCGGGAAGCGGAAGCTGGCTGTTTAAAGGAAAGCCCAACGAAGTGGTGATACAGGACGGTGTTTTCTCAAGGACAGGCTGTGAGAGAATCATCCGGTATGCGTTTGAGCTGGCAAGGGAGAGGAAGAAAAGCCTGACCAGTATCAGCAAGGCAAATGCGCTGAATTATTCTATGGTATTCTGGGATCAGATATTTGAGGAAGTCTCCAGAGAATACCCGGATGTGGAAACCCACTCCTATCTGGTTGACGCCGCAAGCATGCTGATGGTGAAAGACCCACGGCGGTTTGAGATAGTAGTCACCTCCAATCTGTTCGGCGATATTCTGACGGATTTGGGAGCGGCGATTGCAGGCGGAATGGGGCTTGCCGCCGGTGCGAACCTGAATCCGGAAAGGATATATCCATCGATGTTTGAGCCGATTCACGGTTCTGCCCCGGATATCGCCGGGCAGGGGAAGGCCAACCCTCTTGCGGCCATCTGGTCGGCCAGCCAGATGTTGGATTTCTTCGGCCATGAGGAAATGGGAAGCAGGGTCCTGTCCGCAATCGAGGCTGTCTTAGAGGAGGGCAGTGTCCTGACGCCCGACCTCGGCGGCACGGCTACAACAAGCCAGACGGCGGACCGTGTTCTTGCGAAGCTTTGCGGATAGCAGAATTAGGAATATTATGGAAAATAAATAGAAAACAATGGGATAGTGTGTTATAATGTAGATACAATAAAGGTCGATCAATGTGAAGGGGAGGCGTTATTATGGCAGGGAAAAAAGTAGTTATCACCATTGGAAGACAATATGGCAGCGGCGGAGCCGACACCGGCAGAAGGCTGGCAGAAGAACTGGGATTTGGTTTTTACGACAAGAATATCCTGAGGATGAATTCAGATGAAAGCGGAATCAAGGAAAGCTATTTTCACCTGGCAGACGAGAAGGCGGGAAATAAGCTGCTGTATAAGATTATCAGCAGTCTGACACCGGAAAAAGGCGCTCCCTCCTTTGGTTCGGATCTGATCTCCGCCGACAACCTGTTCCGGTTCCAGTCGGAGGTAATCCGGAAACTGGCGGCGGAAGAATCCTGCGTCATCATCGGAAGGTGCGCCAACTATGTCCTGGACGGAATGGAGGGACTGCTCCGTGTCTATTTGTATGCAGACATCGAAGTGAGGGAGGCAAGAATCAGGGAAAAGGATCTTTACGATGAGAAAGAGGTATTGAAGAATATCAAGAGGATAGACAGGGAACGCCGCGATTATCACAGATATTACACGGGACGTGACTGGCAGGAGCTGGACAATTATGACCTGGTAATCAACACCACTCATATTGGCGTGGATGGGGCCGTAGCTGTAATCAAGAATTATCTGACCGTGATGGGATATGATTTGGAGAAAGATTTTCATTGATGAAAAGGGGCGGTAATTTCAACTGATGTGGTGTATGATTTTTATTGGTAATATCAGCCGGCCGCATAATTAATGATACCAAAAAAATCGCTGAAGTCTCACGAACTCAGCGATTTTTCTTTTGGGGAGGTTTTTTACAGCCCTTTTTTAACGGCCTGCCGTCAGGCAGATTAAAAATGAATTTCTTCAGGAAAGGCTTCCCTGCGCAGAATCCCCCACATTTTATCGATATAGGAAAGTGTATAAAAGTTTTCATAGTAGTGATAATAGAAAGCTCCTTTGAGCGTCATCCGATATTCCCCGTTCTCCTCGGTGGCAAATCCCAGCTTTTTAGCAAGCCAAAGCTCGGGGCCGTATGCTTTTTTGAGAGGCGTGTTGAAAAACACTTCAAAGTCTTTTGAATTTACTTTGGTACTGTAGGCGGTCCAGAATAAGTAATACACCATACGCTGTCTTTCGGAAAAACGCAGAGTCAGAGAAGTGGGAAGTTTCCCCTCCTCAATCCTTTTTTGATATTCCGTCACAGAAAAGGTGTTGATTTTAAACTGCTCCTTTAAAAGTGTTGTGGCAGAGCAGCCAAAACCAAGGAAATTATCTCTCGTCATGGATGAATATCCGGCGGTGCCGGAATTGGAGAAGGTCCAGATGGAATCGCGTCGGTATCCCATCTCTTTACAGTAGAGGGTGATTTCATCCAGAAGCTTTCTCTTTTCCTTCTTTTTCAGCGGCTTTATCCGGCTGTCCGTGAAGGTGAAGTCAATCAATGGATAGATTGCGATATGGTTGGCTCCGTTAGCAAAGGCAGTTTCAATATCGTTTTTCAAATCTTCTGATGTCTGACCGGGCAGTGCAAATATAAAGTCCATTGAGACCGTTTCAAAGGAAAAATTCGATAAAGCCTCAGCCATGCGCTTACAATCGAACGCGCGGCGGCCCAGGATATTTAAATATTTGTCCTGAAATGACTGGATTCCGATGCTGATTTTAGTGATGCCGGCTTCTTTCAAAAGCCGGAGCGTCTCATTGGTCACATTGTCCGGATGCAGTTCGAGGCCGATGCCTTCAGTAATGATAAAATGCTCCTGCAAAGCATCAATGATTTCTTTCAGACGGGGGGCCGCAAGTGCAGGCGTTCCGCCGCCAAAATAGAGGCTGGTGACCGGCTTCTTTTCCTTTTGGCGTCCTGCGCTCAGGTGGATTTCTTTAATTAAAGCGTCGATGTAGAGGCTGCATTTTTCCGCCGAATGCAGCTCCTTGCAGTAAGGGCAGAAGGAACAAAGCTGGCTGCAAAACGGCAGATGAACGTAAAGTCCAAGTCCCGTGCATTCCCCGTAATTCAACCGGGAATCATATTCATTTTTAAAGGTAAACGGACGGAGCGTCCTGGTGAACCACATCCGTGTGAGAGTAGTGACAAATCCCATAAATCCTCCTGGCGCTGACTCTTACATGCATTTTGTCTGATGTCTTATAAAAAATATTGCTTTGTACACCGCATTCATTATATGTATTTGAGATAGGTACAGAGAAGTTCGGCTATGATCTTTATGTTTCCGCTGAACAGCAGGGTATATTCCGCCACGAAAAAATAGCCGCATTGTTCACACAGGCCCGGACTGTGGATGCATCTGCCGCAGGTGCTGATTTCCCCGTCTTCCATTACAATACATTGATGGCAGGGCGTTGGAAAGCTGTTGTTTATGATATACGGAAATGCGCTAAGCAAGTTGAAAACAGGAGCTCCCTGCTTTTTCATCAGGGCAATGGCATCACAGCAGCCGGCTTTTTCTTCCCTGGAAAGGGCAAGCTCTGCGGTATCGGGATAAGGGGTGTGGAAATTAAAAGAAACGGCCCGCACGTTATCAGTGTCTCTGGCTTTGATACATACGTCACGGACCGTATGCCTGTTAATCCGGTTTATTGCCATATAGAAGCAGATATTATCGGAGGAGGCATTTCTTATATTTTCCATAATCCGATCATAGGTGTCTCCACGAATCTCATTGTGCTTTTCTTTATCCCCGTCAAGACTCAGCAGGATAAGATCCGCCTCAGGCAAATCCAGGGGAAAGGTTCCGTTCGTCACCGTATTTACAATGAGGAAACCCATCTCTCTGGCCTCTCTGACCAGATCACGGAGCGTTTTATCACCATCATTCCATAGGAAGGTCTCACCTCCGCAAAAAAACAGGATTCGGATGCCCATACCGTACAGCTTTTCCATCTCGGCCCTGATTTGGCGGTAGGGATGGAGGACGGCGGTAATATTATTTACAGAGCAGTGCTTACAGGAAAGATTGCATTTATCTGTCAAAATAATAGTTCCGAGAATCGGATTTTTCTGCCTCAAAAGAATTGTTTTAATACTGAAACAGGCCAGGTGGAAAAATGACGATAATTTCATAGGGCGGCCGCCTTTCGCTGTTAATTGTTAAGCTGCTCTCACCACTCCAGTTCGACCGGAGTGTATTCATGGTGAATGGCAGGAAGGATCCTGCCGATTAAATCGTCTTTTTTAATCTTCAGGCTGGAGGTATTGATGCAGGGATGGCAGCCGATATATTCATCTTTCAGGATATCTTCGTCAATGACAAGGCGGACATGGTTTTCCGGATCATTCATCAGGCCGAGGACGCTGACAGAACCCGGGGTGATATCGAGATACTCCTCCATATGTGCGGCATCGGCAAAGGAAAGACGGGAACATCCCATTTTCTTGGAAAATACTGCGGTGCGGAATTTCTTGTCACCGGGCATCATCAGAAGGTAAAAGCTGGTTTTCTGGGCATTGCAGAGAAACAGGTTCTTGCAGATGCGGATGTCCAGAAGCCGTTCCACCTCATGGCAGCTTTCGATTGTCTCCGTCGGGTCGTGATCAATCCTGGTATAGGCAAGCCCCAGTGAATCGAGGAGAGTATAAACACGCTGTTCTTTGGGCAGACGGAGAGTGAAATTATCCGGTCGGCCGGTGTACAGTGTCTGATCAATATAGATTTCGTTCGGTGAAACAGCCTGATGGGCTGCGGCTGATGGATTCATATTCTTACTCCTTTTAGTCTGCTGACGTTTTCTATTGTTTGTATGGTTATACCGTAACTTAAATTCAGTATTTGTAATATATCCGGTAACGGGTCCACTTGTAATTAGCGCTGAATCGTGGAAAAACGGATATGTTCTCCTATTATACCAAGCCACGGCGAAAAAGCAATATTTTAATCAATGTTTGTATTGATTTGACAGGGCATATCGACTATAATAACGAAGTTTGGGATATTTCGATAGATTGATAGCAGATATATAAGATTTAACTGAGGAAGTAATGGGAAAATCAATAGAAGAAGCTATTATAAAATCAATATAAAATAAGGATAGATAGGGCAAAACCATGAGACATCAGACTGATATAGATAAAATGAATACGAACAGGAATCTGTTTTTTATGTCACTGCCAATATTCGTTGAGCTGCTTTTACAGCTTTTGGTAGGAAATATTGACCAGATGATGGTCAGCCGTGTTTCCCAGCAGTCGGTGGCATCCATTGTTAATGCGAACCAGATTATGAATCTGGTGATTATTGTACTCAGCATGGCATCTACGGCAGCTACGGTAATTTTATCACAATACCTTGGGGCGGAGGATAAGGCAAATTCGTCCAGAACCTGTATGGTGTCGATTCTGATGATCACGGTGGTAAGCCTGCTGTCCACACTTCTGGTATTTGCAGGTTACAAGCCGCTTTACAAAGCACTTCGTGTGCCGGAGGAAATATTTGATGAAGCTTCGCTGTATCTGCTTATCGTCGGGGCTTGTATCACAGTGCAGGGACTTTACCTAATCTTCTCCGCGATTATCAGGGCATTTGCGATGATGAAGGAAGTCATGATAGTTTCCATTGTTATGAATGTTATGAATATTATTGGAAACGCAATTTTAATCAACGGCTGGTTCGGCATGCCGAGGCTTGGGGCAGTAGGTGCGGCTGTTTCTACGGATATCAGTAAGCTGGTGGGACTGGGGCTGATGATCCTGCTGTTTGTGAAGCGTACTAACGTGAAGCTGGGACTGCGGTTTTTAAAGCCGTTTCCGGTTCAGATTATGAAAAAACTCTGCCTTCTGGCGGTTCCCTCCGGTGTGGAGAGTTTCTCTTATAATATGTCACAGATGTGCATTTTGGGAATTGTCAATTCCTTCGGCACGATGGTGACGGTCACAAAAGGGTATTGCAGTATATTCGCTAATCTGGCCTATGTTTATGCGATGGCGATTGCTTCGGCAACCCAGATTGTATTGGGATATCTGATAGGGGCGAAGAAAATTGATTTAATCCAGAAAAGAGTGAATGCGACGCAGAAGGTGGCTCTGGCGGCCTGTGTGGGCCTGGCGGTTCTGCTGTTCTTGGGCAGCAATTATATCTTTCTGATATTCACGGATGATCCGGAGATCATTGCACTGGGGCGTAGGATTCTGTTTATTGAAATTTTTCTGGAAATAGGACGAGCCGTCAATATAGTAATGACGAAATGTCTGATCGCCGTCGGCGATGCGGTCACACCGACAGTAGTCGGCGTAAGTTTTCAATGGGGAGTTGCCTTTGTCGGGGCATGGGTATTCGGAATCATATTTGGCTGGGGCCTGGAGGGCGTCTGGGTGGCTATGGCAATAGACGAATGTCTCAGAGGATTGATATTTGCCGTGCATTTTAAAAAAGAACGGTGGAAAAAAGTGTTCAGAAGTGTGGATGATTGAGCCGGATAAATTAGCAATTGTGGATGATTGGCTGGGATTTAGATGACGAGTTGTGGAAATGTGGATGAAATGGGCGATAAATGTGGATAACATGAGATACAAGCTTGAATTTTCTGAGAATATGTGGATGTAAATGGAAGAGATTGATAAGGGAGGCTGTGATGGAGAAAAGTGGGAATGGTTTTGGGAAGTATGAGGCGGAAAAGAGGAAGAGTGGAGCGGATGAGAGAAAGAGCGGGGCGGAAATGAGGAAGAGCAGCGTGGAAATGAGGAAGAGCGGAGCGGAAAAGAGGAAGAGCGGCGTGGAAAAGAGGAAGAGCGGAGCGGATGAGAGAAAGAGCGGGGCGGAAATGAGGAAGAGCAGCATGGAAAAGAGGAAGAGCGGAGTGAATACGAGAAAGGGCAGGGCGGAGATAGGGAAGAGCCGCGTTGATAAGGGGAATGGGGCGGATACGAGAAAGAGCGGTGTAAATATGGGGAAGAACGGAGCGAATACGAGGAAGAGTGGCGTGGACACCGGGAAGAATGAAGTGGAAATGAGAAAAAACAGGGCGGATGCCGGGAACAGCGGAACGGATAAAAGGAAGAGTGGGACAGGCATAGGGAGCCTTGGAGCGGATAAAAAGCGTGGAGCCGATAAATGGGAAAATGGAACAGATAAGAGGAAGGGCAGAGCAGGCAGCAGTAAAAGCGGAGCGGGGGAGAGTGACTTCTCTCAAAAGCAGGTGAAGGAAGCTTTTCGTGGAAAAAACAGTAAGGATTTTTCCGGCAGAGACCGCTTCGGGAATAAAAGAGCAGACGGAAAGAATGAGGAAAGTGTAAAAAATACCGGGAATGGCAGCAGGAAAAGGAACTCGCCCTGTCCTGTTTATGAACAGTGCGGCGGATGTCAGCTTCTGCACCTTCCTTACAAACAGCAGCTCGCTGAAAAACAGAAGCGGATGGAGGAACTCTTAAAAGGAATCTGTCCGGTGAAGCCAATTATTGGGATGAAGGAGCCTCTGCATTACCGGAATAAGGTACATGCCGTATTTGGGCATGACAGAAAGGGAAATCCGCTCTCCGGCGTTTACAAAGAAGGAACGCATATTCTTGTCCCGGTTGAGAAATGCCTGATTGAGGATGAGAAGGCAGATGAGATTATCGGGACTATCAGAGGGATGCTGAAATCATTCAAGATCCGGACATTTGATGAGGATACAGGATATGGCTTTTTGAGGCATGTTCTTGTCAGACGCGGATTTGCCACAGGGGAAATTATGGTGGTACTGGTGACGGCTTCGCCGGTATTTCCGTCGAAAAATAATTTCGTGAAGGCTCTCAGAGAGAAGCATCCTGAGATTACGACGATTGTTCAGAATATTAACAATAGAAGCACAAGCATGGTGCTGGGCGATAAAGAGCACGTGCTTTATGGCAGAGGCTACATTGAGGATGTGCTGTGCGGACTCCGATTCAGGATTTCTTCGAAGTCGTTTTACCAGGTGAATTCTGCGCAGACGGAGCTTCTCTACAATAAGGCCCTGCAACTGGCTGCACTGACCGGAAAAGAGAAGGTTTTAGATGCATATTGCGGTATCGGTACCATTGGCCTGATTGCAAGCAGGAAGGCCGGAGAGGTGATTGGGGTGGAATTGAACCCCGATGCAGTCCGTGACGCAGTACAGAATGCAAAAATGAATGATGTGAAGAATATCCAGTTCTACTGCAATGACGCCGGACGGTTTATCGTAAATATGGCGGAAAAGGGCGAAAAGGTGGACGTCATTTTGATGGATCCCCCCAGAAGCGGAAGTACGAAGGAATTCATTGACGCGGTCGCCAAGATGGGTCCGGAACGTGTGGTCTATGTCTCCTGCGGGCCGGAAACACTTGTTAGAGATCTTCGGTGGTTTATGGGGAATGGGTACCGGGCTGTCGAGGCTTGGCCGGTGGATATGTTTGGGGGGACTGGGCATGTTGAAACCGCGGTGCTTCTCGTGCGGAAACCTTGATTCTAGGCGTGTTTGCGGGATTATTTGGAGAAAATGGAGTTGTGTTTTTGCGGATGGTGAGATGAATAAGTTTCCGCAGATAGGGGGACGGGGATAGCGCCGGAGAGTTTGGAAAGCCAATGCTCCAGAAGGATGGACAAAGTGGACGATTCCGGGATATGAGTATCTTTATGTGAAATGTACAGAAGAAAATATATTTCCCAAAGTGATTGCGTATATGCAGGAGCAGGGAATAGAATTAGCTGGCGCTGTCCATGATTTTAATTGTCCGGTAGAGAATGGACAGGGTTATATGTTCTTCCCGATACGGAGGTTGTCAAGCGGTGAAGAGATAGACGCTTGAGTAGCCTAATACAGGAAAGTGATCCCCAAGGAGTAAAAAATTGAAAGATTTTGTAAGAGACAACCTATGGTTCTCTCTCTGCGGTTTGAACTGCGGACTTTGCCCTATGAAATTGGACAGGTATTGTCCGGGCTGCGGAGGCGGAGAGGGGAACCAGTCCTGTAAAATAGCAAAGTGCAGTATCTGGCATGGTAAGATAGAATACTGCAATCAATGTCAGGAGTTTCCCTGTGATAAATATGGGAGGGCAGATGAGTACGATATCTTTATCACACATCGGAATTGGAAGCAGGACTTTGAAAAGATGAAGGAAATGTGTGTGGAAGCCTATAATTCTGAGCAAAGGCAGAAGCAGGAAATATTGGAGCTTCTGTTAGAAGGCTATAATGACGGCAGGAGAAAAAGCTTCTTTTGTCTGGCGGTCAATCTCCTGGATTTAGAAGATTTGAAAACTGTGATGGAGCATCTTGCAGAAGAAAAGGAGATGGAAAGCCTTACGCTGAAAGAAAAGTCGGCCTATGTAGTAAAGCAGCTCCAGTCATTAGCAGAGCAGCGGGGGGTGGTGCTGAAATGGAATAGAAAACCTTCAAAACCGAAGAAATGACTCTTGTAAAAGGCCGGTCCATCATTTAAACTATTCTTATCTGGTCTCGCAGTTCTTAAATCACATCATTGGGGAGTTTCCCGACATATTCATTCACACGAAAAGGCAAAGGAGAAATAAGTATGGCGTTTGGATTTATTGATTTTGCAAAAGAGGTACTAGAGGCTTCGGACAGACCATTATCCGTAGAGGAAATGTGGGAGGCGGGATGTAAACGGGGACTTGACGGGAAGCTGGGATCATCCGGAAAGACTCCTGTCCGCACGTTATCGGCCAGGATCTACGTTGATTTAAAAAATAATCCGGAGTCGATATTTACACAGGTCAGTAAAAGGCCAGCAAAATTTTATCTGAAAGGAAAAGATTTCACGTCAGACCCGGAGGAAATTCAGGAGCCAGATGGCAGCAGGGTGACGGGCAGGTTTCATGAACGGGATTTACATATTCTTCTGTCCAGTTTTGTCTGTGCGGATGAGCATTTTAAATGCATGACAAAAACAATCTACCACGAAGTTTCCAAGAGGGAGAAAAGCGGTAAGAACAGATGGTTGCATCCCGATATTGTCGGGGTTCATTTTCCATTTGATTCCTATACGGATAATACACTGAAATTGTTTGATGTGTTAAAGGTTAATCCATATAAACTGTATTCCTTTGAGATGAAGATTAGTTTGAGTCTGTCCAACCTGCGGGAATGCTATTTCCAGGCGGTATCCAATTCAAGCTGGGCGCATGAGGGATACCTGGCTGCGCTCCAGATATCGGAGGAACCGGAACTGATGGATGAACTGCGGAGACTGAATAATGCCTTTGGCATTGGGGTAATCCGGCTGGACGCTGAACACTTTATGCAGAGTGAGATACTCTTTTCAGCGAAGGAAAAGGATTCCCTTGACTGGGATACGATAAACCGGTTGGTAGATGACAACCGGAATTTTAAAAGTTTTCTCAACGATTTGATGGAAGATATCAAGGTTGGGAAAGTAAAAAGCAAATATGACAGGGTTTATGAAGACGAGGAGACGGCCAGCAGGGAGTTGAGGGGAAAAGGAATTATTGAATAAAAGGAATGAAAAGAAACAGTCAGATTATTTGGATTGTTTCTTTTTATTCCCGCGAGCAACGAGCCAAAGCCAAGTTTGCTTGGCCTTGGCGACTGCCACGAGGGTCAAAGACCGCACAGCTCGCTGCGGAGTCTTTGACTGCATCGTCCCAGACAATTTAATATAAGTTTTACCTGGCTTGACTTATAGGGCGTTTAGAGTGATTAATAGACTACGCTTATTGAGCTTGCTTAATGGGAAACGGAAACCAAAAACGAAAGGAGTGGGATGCCGGATGAAGATGCAGGTGGCATATTACCACACACCGTGATCATGGATATGATAAATATGTGGAACCGGGGAGTGAAGCATTCCGCAGGCGCTATGGTAAGCGGACGGTAGAAGAACATTTCTTTTGGGATGAAGCGTCTGGCGTAGACACAAGCCGGAAAGCGTTCCGGCAGTTGATTGAGGAAATTCAGGCCGGGCATGTCCGGGTGGTAGTCACAAGGGACGCCACTATGATTGCCCGTGACTGGCGGCAGTTCCTTGAATTTATGGAAGCCTGCGATAAAGCAGGGGTGCCAGTGATATGTATCAATGAGGACGGAGACGCAGGAACGCAGTATGAATGTGTGAAGCGGTTTGTAAAAGAATACTTCGGAAGGGAGAAGGTTTTATGAGGATACGGATGTTAGAGCCGGTACAGAATAAAATACCGAAAAAGAAACGTGTCTGTGCTTATGCCAGGGGTTTCCACGGATTCCAGGAAACAGGGCGAATCCCTTGAAAACCAGATATCCTCCTATGAACGCTCCCTGAAAGCCAACCCGGAATATGAGTTTATCGGCGTATTTGCAGACCAAGGTATCTCCGGTTTCAGCAGGAACCGTCCGGAATTTCAGCGGATGGTACAGATGGCAAAGGAAGGCCAGATAGATTTAATCATCACAAAGTTCATTTCCCGGTTTGCCAGAAATACAGCAGTTCTCCTGGAAACGGTGAGGGAGCTGCGGCTTATTGGGGTTGCTGTCTATTTTGAAGAACAGAATATCAACACATTATCCGGGGACGGTGAGGTCATGCTCACTGTCCTCGCTTCATTTGCGGAGGAAGAAAGTAGGAATGTGTCGGAGAACCGGAAATGGTCTATCCGCAAGAAGTTTGAACGTGGGGAGTATATGATCAACACGGAACGATTCATGGGCTATGACAAGGATGAATTTGGGGAGCTGGTCATCAATCCCAAAGAGGCAATGGCAGTCCGGTTCTTTGTGGATATGTATCTTTTGGGAGTAGGTTCCAGCCGCCTGGGGCAATTGGCAGATTTTCTGGGAATCCCGTCTGTGACAGGAGGGAAGTGGACTGGCGGCTCATTTATGGGAATGTTCAAAAATGAGAAATACAAAGGGGATTTCCATTTGCAGAAATATTACACACCGGAGGATAAGAGGAACCAGACGGTACGAAATAATGGGGAAGTGCAGAGTTATTATATGGAGGACAGCCATCCGGCGATTTTGAGCGCGGAGGTTTGGGATGCCTTGCAGGAAAAGATAGAAGAAAATAAACGGGGCAGGAACATTGCCCAGAGTGACACACAAAAGTACCAAAACAGATATCCATTGACGGGGATACTGTACTGTCCGCATTGCGGAAAGACACTCCGGCGCAGGATAGGATATAAAAAGAAGGTGGAGTGGCTTTGCTCCACTTATATTGAAGAAGGAAAGAAAGCCTGTCAGGGTGTGCGGATTCCAGATGAATCGGCATCCCGGCAGTATATCATAGAACCAACAGTGGCAGAGGAGGTTTACAGGAATGGCAAGAAACATTACCGTTATACCAGCAAAGCAGAATTCGACAGCAGGGGAATGGAATGCCGTGCAGAGGAAGAAACTGCGGGTGGCGGCGTACTGTCGGGTGAGTACCGACCAAGAAGAACAGCTATTAAGCTATGAGAACCAGGTGAGGTTTTATACGGAAAGCATCAACAGCAACCCGGAATATGAGTATGCTGGGATATATGCGGATGAAGGCATTTCTGGTACGAATACCAAGAAAAGGGATGAATTTAACCGGATGATCATGGACTGCCGGGCAGGAAAGATTGACCGAATTATCACGAAGTCCATCTCCAGGTTTGCAAGAAATACGCTGGATTGCCTGAATTATGTGCGGGAACTGAAGGGGCTGGGCATTGGGGTGACATTTGAAAAGGAGAATATTGACACTTTGGATGCAAAGGGGGAAGTGCTGCTGACAATCCTTTCTTCTCTGGCACAGGACGAAAGCCGGAATATTTCAGAGAACAGCACATGGGGTATCCGCAAGAGGTTTGAGATCGGGCAGCATAAGATGAGTACCAAGCGGTTCCTTGGTTATGATGCTGATGAAAATGGGAAGTTGGTTGTGAATAAACAGCAGGCGAAGATTGTGAAACGGATTTTTATAGAGTTCCTTTGGGGGAAGACCCCTGATTATATTAAGCGGATTTTTGAGAGGGAAGGTGTGATAAACTGGGATGGAGGAACGAAATGGCAGTCCACAACCATTGGCAGTATGTTGGAGAATGAAAAGTACAAGGGGGATACGCTCCTGCAGAAAAGCTACACGGTGGACTTCCTGACGAAGAAGCGGGTGCAGAATGAGGGGGAAGTACAGCAGTATTATATTGAGGATGACCATGAGGCGATTATAGAGCCTTGGATTTGGGAATGTGTGCAGTTGGAGATGAAGCGGAGGGAACGGTATTTGGAGGAGCATAATATTACTCGGTTTTCCCAGAACACGGGGACGAATCCATTTTCCAGTAAGATTATCTGTGGGGAGTGCAACAGGGCTTTTGCGAGGAAAGGGTGGCGAACACCAAATGGGGATAGGAAGGTGTGGCAGTGTAGTGAGCGGTATAAGGTGAAAGGTGTGTTGGGGTGTGGGAATCGGCACATTTATGAGGATACGCTGATTGAGATTTATCTGAGGGCATGGAACAGGCTGTTGGAGTGTCGGGATATGTTGATGCCGGAGTGGGAAAAGAAGATGCAGGGAGAGGATTTGTTGGCGAAGTTCCGGGCGATGGATTTTATGGAGATTCCTAAGGATGCACAGCCGATAAAGGAGCTGGATATTGATTTGATGCTTAGAACAGTGGATTGCATCAGGATGTTTGAGAATGGAGTAGTTGTGATAGTGTTTTTGGATGGGACGGAGATTGAATATATAGCGGTGTAAGGAATATGGCGGACCAGTCGAGAAGTGAAAAGGCTTTTAGACTGGTCTATTTTGAATACTGTAGATAGCAAAAAGGGAAGATGTGTGGTAAAATATAGTAAATAATATGCCAATTCTACAGAAAAAGTGGTAAGAGTCATTTAGCGGGGGATAGAACCAAAAAGGAGACAGAATGAATATTGTTGGTAAAGTAATTAATGGGTATTTATTTGAAGAAGCGCTCGGAAGTGGAAGCTTTGGCGCTGTATACAGAGTATCAAAGGGAAAAACTACATATGCTGCCAAGGTTCTTGCTGAAACTTATATATTAGAAGAATTCAGAAGTGAGCAAAATAGAATTACACGCGAAATTGATGTTTTGAAAAATGTTAAGGGAAAGAATCTAATTAAATATCAGGAAGATTTTTATTTTAAAAATGAATTTGGTGTGATTGAATATGTTATTGTTATGGAATACTTTGAAGGTAGAACGCTTAGAAGCTATTTAAGAAGGGATATCGACTTGGATACACTAATTAGCGTATTTGTTAGTGTACTCCAAGGTGTTAGAGAATTACATAATACAATTATTGAGAATGAAGGGATAATTCATAGAGACTTAAAGCCAGATAATATCATGATTGATGATGAACTAAATGTAAAGATTATAGATTATGGCTTAAGCAAAATTATAGATTTTTCTTCGATTACATCAACTGGAACTCAAATTGGGTCACCACTTTATATGGCACCGGAGCAATTAAGAGACAGCAAACATATTGATTACAGAGTAGATATTTATGCATTGGGAATTATATTGTATGAAATGTTGACCAAAAATATACCTTATAAAGCAACTACACTGCCAGAATTGTTGCTTAAAATATTAAATGATCCAATTATTCCACCTAGACAGTATAATTCCAGCATAAGTGATGGATTAGAAAATATAATTTTTAAAGCAACAGCAAAGGAGCCATTTGCACGTTTTCAAACAATTGATGAATTTATTGAAGCTTTTAGTAAGAAGAACATAGCAGAAGAATTAGTGACAGTAGGTAAATATTATGCTTGGGTATATCGAGAAAAGGATGTAACTGAGCAATTTGAAAATGCTAACTCTGCAGATATTATCTATCCAATACATGTACAAAATTGGATGAAAAAATTACACCAACATTTTACAGATAATAATTTTGAAAATGTTATTATTGATCCATCCACTCAAAGATTGTCCTATTTTGCATTTGGTAGTACAAAAGGTTTGGTAGATTTACCTTATGCCCCCAAAAAAGGAGTGATTTCTTTAGAGTACCTCCAAAATCCGCAAAAAAGGAAAGAGTATATTGAAAGCTGGTATGCAACAGTATCAATGGGAAGAAAATTAATATTGCCATATCACTACATTAGTAATACGGATTATCCAGTTGACAAAGTTGATGAATGGATAAAGATGAATGTTCAGTTGATTGACGAAAGCTCAAAAGTTGTAGAAAATGGGAAACAAAAATATGCTATGATATCTATTGGATTAGGACATTTGGTTTTTCAATCAGATAAGATATTGTCATTTTTTGTTCATGCAGATGTTAATGGCTTTATTGTACAAGTTTCTGATATGAAGCAGTTAAATGAACAGTCATTAGGAAGTTATTTGGAATTTGTTCTAAATTTACAAAAGTATACTAATAAACCAGTTATTGCGTTAAAAGTGCCAATACCGTTAGGATTTGCATTGATTGCAAAAGGAGTACATGGGTTTTCTCTTGGGTTAGCAAGCATAGACTATTTTGATGAACAGTACATAAAAGAAGAAAAAGATTCTTTTAATTTGTATTCGAAATTTTATTTTCCGCAAGTGCTATCTTTTCTTACATATCCTAAGAAAGACACATTCGCTTTTGAGCAAATCTACAATTATTTTGGATGCTGCGATTGTGAGTGGTGCAAGGGAAAAAGTGCTATTGAGATTGGTACTGGGGATAAAGGGGTTCAATTACATCACTGGCAATTGATGCTGGAGGAAGTGGAAAAATTCAATCAATTTGAAGGAGAAGCACGAGTTGAGTATTTTAAGAAACGTGTTGACGATGCATTGAAAAATTTGGATTCTATTCCGCGGGAAATAATGGGCAGTCAGAAAAATACGGATTACTACAAACTATTGAAAATTCTAAAAAAAATAATTTAGTTAAATTAGGTGGGTGAGTTTAAATGTTTGTAAATGAAAAAGAGTTAGTAGAAAAATTAGTATTGGATTTGCAAGATAGATTTGATACACGATATATTGTGCGGGAGTTAAGGGGTGGAAATAATATAGCAGATGTAGTCTATACTACAGATATTCACAGAAGTAATGTAGTGTTTGATGAGTATTTTAATGCATACTACTACTTTAATGGAATTTACAATCATAAGAGAATAAATTTTGATGATGTAAGAATTTCGGATGAGAAAGTAAGTAAGAAGTTCCATCATTTTCTTCGGGAATTAGAAGAACTTGGTTATGTAAAGATTGATGGAAACTATATTACTTCTATAAAAAAAGTAGATGCAGTTACTAAAAATTTTATTGCTATTGAAGCCAAAATATCGGATTGGAGAGCAGGATTAGAGCAAGCTTTAAGGTACAAGCAATATGCAAATGAGGTTTATGTAGCAATCAGTTCGGAATATATTTCTAAAGTAGATAAAAAGTTATTTAGAGAGATGAATATTGGATTAATGAGTGTTTCAAAAGAAAAGCTTAAAATATCTTTGCGAGCGAAAAAACAGAAAGTAGAAAAGTTAGATATCCAATATTATATTACGGATAGATTTTTGAAGCAATTACAATTGGTTAGTGAAGAATGATAGTAGTATCATTGTTGAAAACTTATTTAAAATACGGAGGACAAGATGGCATTTGTAATTAAGAAAAAAGCAGTTTTTAATTATCAATCACCAGTTGCTATGTATCATGATAATAAATCTGTTAATAAAACAATAATGGGGTTGCTAGATTATCAACGAGACATGTTGGAAGAATATATGAAAAAATATGATTCAAAAATCATTGCAATAGAGTTACCGACTGGGAGCGGTAAAACCCTAGTGGGGCTTGTAATTGGGGAATATAGAAGGCGTAAAGAACACGAGAAGGTAGTGTTTTTGTGCCCAACAAATCAATTGGTAAAACAGGTAGTAGAACACGCAAATAATAAATATGGTATAAAAGCAATTGCTTTTTGTGGCAAACAATCAGATTATTCTGAGAAAGATAAAAGTGATTTTCTGCGCGCAGAATCTATAGGGGTTACTACTTATAGCTCATTATTTGCTCAATATACATTTTTCTCCGATGTGGATATTATTATCATGGATGACGTTCATTCAAGTGAAGAGTATATTATTGATAATTGGACATTGAATATAAATAAAAAAGACGGGTTATTTTTGCCATTAGCGGATTTTTTTAGAAAATATGTGGGGGAAATTGATTATAAAAAGTTGTTAGGAACCGATGAAGAAGAGCAAACCGAATCTTGGTGCAATATTGTACCAAGTGCCTTGCTATCATCTGATTTAAATACATTGGAAAGTATTATTGATGCTAGCATAGGCGGAACAAACTATAGCAATATATATACATGGAAAAGGATTCGAGAAAATCTCAAAGAATGTAATATTTATATCCAAAAGGGCGGCATACAAATTAGACCTTGGATTGCACCAACTATGACACATCCTCCATTTGCTGGAGCAAAACAAAAAATATTAATGTCCGCAACTTTAGGCAAGAGTGGTGAATTAGAGAGGGTTACTGGAATTTCTAAAATAACAAAATTACCAATTGTTAATGAGTGGGATAAAAAAGGTGTTGGTAGAAAATTTTTCATAATTCCTAGATTATCATTAGGAAAAAACTCGGAGGCTGATGTATTACTTGCATTACATAAAATAACAGGTAAGAGTGTCGTTCTCACACCAAATGATAGAGTCAAAAGCACAGTAAATGAAATAGTATCAAATTTTTCTAGTAAAACAAAAATATTTTCTGTTAAAAATATAGAAGAGAATAAACAAGAATTTGTAGATAGTGAAAATGCTATGGTTATTTTAGCAAATAGATTTGATGGAATAGATTTTCCAGATGATGAAAGTCGTCTGCTAATTATAATAGCATTGCCAAAGGTTGTTAATATACAAGAAAAATTTCTAGTATCAAGGATGGGAGGCACAGTATTATACTCGGAGAGAATACGAACGCGGATTGTACAAGCAGTTGGCCGATGCACAAGAAATACCAGAGATTATTCTGTAGTATGTATTTTAGGAAGTACGATAATAAAAGACTTAATTGAACCAAACAAGTTGGCAAAATATGCTCCAGAGCTAAGAGCTGAAATTGAATTTGGTATTGAAAATTCTAGTGAGTATAAAGAGATACAAGACATTGAAACTCAAGTGAGAAGCTTTCTTAATAATGATGAAGAATGGCAAGGAGCAGAGAATGTTATCGTAGATAAAAGAAATGAATTTAGTGAACAAAGCAATAAAGACATACGCATATTAGAAAAATTAGAAGAATCATCTATTTTAGAAGTACAATTTCAATATGCAATGTGGAAGAAAAATTATAAGGAGGCTTTTGAAAACATATCAAAGATAATAAGTATACTAAGTATGCAAGCACTTAATGGGTATAGAAGTTATTGGAATTATATAGGTGGAACGATTGCATATTATTTAGTAGAAGAAGGGAATTTAGAATATAAGAGCATTGGATTGAAGATGTTTCAAGAGGTTTTGAAGGATAATATCAGTGTAAAATGGATTACAGTGTTAGAACAAAAATTATTTGAAGTCGACGAAAGCGAAGTTATAGATGATTATGTAGGAGAGATACTTCCGCAATTAGAAAAGATATTGCAAGAATATCCTACTAAAAATAAACTTGAAAAACACATAAGCATAATCTTGGAAAATCTAACAGATGAAGGCGATAATAATGGAAAGAAATTTGAAAAAGGTCACGAGGAGTTGGGGAAAGTGTTAGGCTATATTTCTAAAAATATAAATACAGATGGCTCACCAGATCCATATTGGATTATTGCAGATATGTGTTTTGTGTCAGAAGATAAAATCTACAAAAGTGAAAAAGAAATACCAATAAATGATGCGAGAGAAGTTGCTACACACAAAAAGTGGATACAACAAAATGAACCACTGGTAACTAAAAATACTAGAATTTATACTGTATTTATTTCAAATTCAGAAAGATTAGACTCAGATGCAAAACATATAGTAGAAGATATCTACTACCTTAATTATGCCATTTTTTTAGATTGGGCAAAAAGGGCACTAGATACGATTAGAACTATACATACAACTTTTGTAGAGGAGGGAGATTATGAATGGAGAAAAATTGCCTGTACTGAATTAAGAAAGAATGGCATAACTCCTTTGAACTATCAGAAATTAATTTCCCAAAAAAAACTGATAGATTTATGTGATTAGCTTTAGGAATAGTTGCGTTGTGATACATAAATCAATTTTATAATAATTGAGCAATTCTGTGAAAACTTGACAGCATATGTGAGTATACATTTAGTTCTTAAGGGGTGATTAGGTATATAGAGGGGTAATTTCTTTACCCCATCTATATTTCATGGAGCTACATGATGTAGGTTTACTTAATTTTGTGTTTATCTGAATACCTTTTGCCATGTAGTATAAAAGACACCTTTCACCGCACGTGGAGATCGCTTGCCTTCTCGTGCGGAAACCTTGATTCCAGGCGGGTTTGCGGGATTATTTGGAGAAAATCAAGTTGTGTTTTTATGGAACATGAGATGGATAAGTTTCCCTAAAACGGGGATGGGGTAAAGCGGTGTAGGTATGAAAATGCAGTTAGTTACGATTAAATAAATTATGTGGCAAAACTTAAATTATTAAGCAAAATACCGATTTGACTGATAAAATAACCTAAATTAAGAATGGAGAAAAAAATGCGTAGCATAAAGAAAGACTATTCTTTTTTCTGTGAGGAAATAAATAAAATACAACATTTTAGGAACATAACACAGTTATCATATTGCTTAGCTGTTAAAATGTTAGAAGATAGTTCAAGCGAATCATTGAAACAAATACGAAATCAATTAAAGCCACACATGGAAAGAAAAAAGCATAGTTATTGTGCTGCTGATCGTGAAATAAAGGATATACATCTAATATGTGAATGGATTACAGCGGAGGAATATGCAAAGCGGTTAGAATTACCTATTTCAAAAGTAGAACAGATGGCGAATAATCATGAATTAGGGTATACAATAGTTGAAAAAGATGTAATTTATATAATATGGCCAAAAGATCAACAATCAATTAATTCTGAAGAACTACCGAAGTTTGGGAAAAAAACTTACAAAGTAGAAGTGGAACAAAAGGCTTTAGCCTCAATCAATATAGAACAAAACCCAAGAGATTTTGCATTAGCGCTAATGGGAAAGAGTACCAAGACAATGAATGTTCTTGAAAAGGAAGCTGATTATAGGCTTAATGAAAGTACTTTTCTTTCTTGTTGGTCTGCTTTTGAGACTTTTATTAAGAATATTATATATACATTTTTGGACATTAATCCAAGCCTAATTTTTGAGAGCAAAAAAATAGGTAAAGAAACTATAACATATAAAGAAATTTACGAATATTCAGATGCATTTAATAATATTGAGAAGATGAAAAGAATGATTGCTGATAATATAATTTGTAATCAAGAAAAAAATGGGCAATCAATACATTCTTTGATTAATCTTATTAAAGAATATTTCCTAAAGAATGAGGATCCTTATAATACTTGGTATGTTTATGATGGAATTAAATATCAAATTGATTATTGCACTTTAATAGATATAAAAGAAATAAGAAATACGATTGTACATGATAAGGGGGTAGTTAATGTAAGTAGGTGGAAAAATATGAAATTGGTTCCGATACCTAAAGGTGGAATTGTTGAAATTGACGATGATTTATTTAATAGGTGTCTGATAATTTTAAAAGCAATTTCATTTAGAATCAATCAACTAGCCCAGAAGCAATTATCAAAAGGATTGAGTAAGAAAGATTAGATAGTTCCTATTCTATATAAGTATACATTGCCAGAAAATGAAACACAGAATTTTGCATCAAAGTATAAGCTATATCTTCCAAGTGAAGAAGAGCTGTCACAGGAATTGCAAAGAGAGTATAGAGCATTAGTATATGATAAAGAAAAATCAAATTAACCTTACTTAAAGAAAGTGTAATTTTGGTGGGAGGGGTAAATTTATTCATAAAGGGGTGATTTTCCTTCAAAAGGGGTAAGAGGGGTAGAATCATTGAAGAAATTTACTCCACCAGTATGTAATGAAAATACTTTTGCCATGTAGTATAAAACCTCCGTTCCACCACATGTCGAGACCGTCGTGCTGCTCGTGCGGAAACCTTGATTCTATGCGGAATTATTTGGAGCAAATGGAGTTGTGTTTTAACGTGTGGAGAGTTGGATAAGTTTCCAAAGATAGGGGAAAGGGGATAGAACTTAAAATTCATTATAGGACTTCACGATGAAAGTTAAAAATTACTGAATCTTTCTTCTCATTATGTTATACTTATTGAAATAAACCGTGATTTAAAAAGCTGAGCAGCCACATTTTATTAGTCTTAAATTTAATGGTTAATTCACAAAAGACAGGAGGTTTAGCAATGAAAGTAAATTTAAATGTTATTTTGGAAGCGATCGAAATGGCAGATGATAATTACACATATTTTTTGGATTTGGAAACAGGAGAAAGTGTATTCCTTGTAGATGAACTGGTTACTGGTCTGGATAATAAGGGACTGGATCATGAAATTGAAGAAAACTTGGGACGTTATTTAAGGCTTCCGACAAAATTTGAAATTCACGAATATCAGATCATGGAAGAATTTATCTGGACTTTAAAAGGTAAAAAGGCGGAAGAATTGGGCTATGCCATACGGGGGCGGGGCGCGTTCAGGAGATTTGACGATATGATTGATAGAATGGGGATTACACAGCAGTGGTATAATTTTCAGGCGAAATATTACAGGGAACTGGCGATTGAGTGGTGCCAGGAGAATGGTTTAGAATATACAGAGGAGAGCATGTGAAAATAGGTTGGTTTCGGTGAAATCTGTTCTGGGTTAAATGCCGTGTTTATGAATATGATGTTTAAACTTAATTATGACATCTTCCTTGTCGAAAAAAGCGGCACGGCATATTTATCGTAAATTGGACTATGTGGATTCCGGGGCAATGTTTTATTTATGATATGGAAAGCAGGAAAGATCATGATAAGGTATGTAACAAAGAACGATGAAGGTCAAATACTATCCATGATGGAACTGGTAAAAGATGATTTTGCCGGGTATAAAGAAAAGGAATTTTTAGAAGCAGTATATAGTGCCATCAGCAATGATGAAGCAATTATGGAAGAAAAAGATGGTAGAATTGCAGGAATGCTTATGTGTTCAAGGGGAGAAAAAGAATTGTCTTTTCTTGCCGTACATCCTGAGTATCGAAAGAAAGGTGTTGCTAAAAGATTGATTGAGAAAATGACGGAGTGGTTTACTGTGGGAGATATTATTTCCGTCGTTACATTCCAAGACGGCGACCCAAAAGGGATACCTGCCAGGGCGTGCTATCATGCATGTGGATTTGCAGATGATGAAAAATTGACTGTATTTGAGTATCCCTGCCAGAAGATGGTTCTTAGGATTTTACATTAATGTGATGGGGAAATCTGAGAGCATTGGAGCTGCTTGAATGATACCCAAAGCACAGTTTAAAAGGTGAGTATTATGGAGAAGAAAAAGCTTGTAAAATATTTTTATGAGGTAATTGTTTCAAATAATTTACTGGATGAGCTTTCCCAATATATTTCGGAGGATTGCGTACTGAAAGTTGGAGAAAAAATGGTACCGCTTGGATTAGACGGTATGAGACAGCATTTAGCCGAGGTAAAAAAGACTTATCCGGATTACACTATGAACATTATTAAGCAGTATGCAGATGGCGATTATGTTATCTCTGAATTTATTATGCAGGGGACTCATAAGGGAGAGTTTATTGGTATTAAACCAACGAATAAGAAACTCACTATTACAGGGGTTGATATTGATAAAGTAGTGGATGGAAAAATTGGTGAACACGGAGGCGCAACAAATACTTTTGACACTTTTTTTGAAAACAATTTAATCAGGCCGGTGTAGTATCTAATTTACTGTATTTTTAATAATAAGCCTCTATTAAAGCACGAGTCAGAGAACGGCTGGTGCTTTTTGTGTGCCCGATAACCAAGGGCCGTCTATGAGTTTGGGAATGGAGATACGATTGCGCAGGATGATAGAATTAAAATATAAATGTATCAAAAGCGTGTGTCTTTATTTAATAATTAGTGCTAAGATATATATGAAAGCCCCAGCCCCTTTAATTATCGCCGGAATAGAGATTTTAGAAAAAATAGGTTATATAATACCTCAGTATTGTTAAAAAACTTCCGGTTATTATGAGAGGCGGACATCAAAAAAGGAAATACGGGACAACTTTTAAGGGAAAAATCATAGCGCCGGCGCGGATGACTCTGACAGATAACGATGCTCTAATAGATATAATGTGATATGATAGCATACGGGAATCCTTGCCGTTTTGTGAGAGAAAATAAATAGATTTCAAATTATTTGAATTTCCGGAGGTAGGAGTTTGGATTTAGTTTATATCAATCAAATGTTAAGCAGAGAGAGTTTATATTGGGGTTCCTGCTGTTACGAAGATGTAGAATTAAAATTTGATGTTACGCCACATGAATATCTCGAATTTATGGAGGAGGATTTAAAGGGAGAAGATAAGCGGAATTTAATTAATGCATTATCTAATGCTAAAAGAGCGTTGGATTGTCAAATAGAATCTCTTTTATATGGATACTGTTTAAAAGCTTATACTGATAAGAAAAAGATGGCAATACCAAATAAGATTGATCTGTTAAACCGGTTAGGGATAATTGCACCCAGGATATTGAGAAAAATAAATAAAGTCAGGAATACAATGGAGCATGATTTTTATTGTCCTGGGATTGATGAGGTCCAGGACTTTGCTGATGTAATTTTATTATTTATAAGTTATACGGATAAATATTTATTTGAAACCAAAAAAGAGTGTGAATTAATCGATGACGAAAGCCAATTTTTTTGCATACCAGAATTTGACAGAGATGAACAGAAAATTATTGTTGATGTGAGAGGTTCGCTCCAAGGAACGCAAACTATTACATTTGAAGCGGGTAACGAGAACCTGGAGCTGTTTATAGAGTTTTTAAGGTTATATATTAATCTGATTTGTTAGCGTTTATTATGTCCGGTCATTTAAAAGCTTTTTGATAAATAGATTGGTTCAGGTATTTCTAATGGAGGTAATCCGAAAGATTGATGCTGAATTTGTATCAGGTCCTTCTGGTAACATAATGTTTAATAGACGGGGAGAAGATTGATGAATGATTTATTAAAGAGTAAAGAATACGATTTCGTAAATGATAAGGACAAGCAGTTTATAGTGGCGTTTGATTCGGAAATGCAGAAGCTGGGGTATACGTGTAACCGAACAATAGGAGAGGGATATTGCTGGGGAAAGAATATGATTATTTACACAAAAGCCGGAGTGAAAAGCAAAAAATCGTATGCCCGAATTTATTTACGGGATAATGACTTGATTCTCCGTATGTATTTCAGCAATGTAAATAGTCAGAAACAGGCTATTGAACAGGCCCCAGACTATATTCAGCATGCATTTACCGGTGATTATGGAGCTTGTAAGCATTGTCATAATATGAAAGAGGACAGTACATGCAGCCATAGAAAAAGCTATACGATTCACAATCAACAATACGAATTTTGTGATGGTTTTGCCTTTTGGTTCTTCTCTCCCGACCTTGCAGGAATACCGGAATACATCAAGTTGTTTCTTGCCTTTTATCCCGATAAAAAGCGAAAAGTGAACGTTGTGCTTTAATGTCCTGTTCTTACGGCATCCGCTTTATGCAGCCGGCCATGAAGGAGATTTGCTTGAAATCCGAAGCATGAACGCAGCATAGAATCTATGGCTATCCTGGCTATGCTGCTGCGCCCCATTTATTTTAGGAAGTCCTGATTGAGGAAGTCCTGATTATGGAAGTCCTGACGGAACGGATAGCCCAAACGAGAATGAATAGACAGGAGGATGTTGAGTGAAGGTGCTGTTTATCGGCAATAGCCATACGTATTTTAATGATATGCCGCATTTGTTTTCGGACATGTGCAGAAAGGCCGGAGAGGCAGAGACAGATGTAACGATGATTGCCTATTCCGGCAGAACGCTGGCGTGGCATGAAAAGGAGTATTTCTCCGTTCGTTTCAATCTTTTATATGGGAATTACGATTATTGTGTCATTCAACAGGCTGCACATCCTTTTCCGCCGGAGGAAGAGACGATACCTCATGCAGAGAGATTAATAAAGCTGTGTAAATCTGTGGGAACGGCGCCGGTGCTGTATATGACCTGGGCAGAAAAAGAGAAGCCGGAAAATCAGCGGAACATGATTGATACCTACACAAAACTGGCAAATGAGACAGGCACATTACTGGCGCCGATAGGCCGTATCTGGGCGAAAATCAGAGAGCGTTATCCGGACATTGAGTTATATTATAGGGATGGACAACACGCATCCGTTTACGGCGATTATCTGATTGCAGCCACGTTTTTTGCAGTTATCGCAAAGGGAGATGTGTCAAAGCTGGATGATATGGCATTGGATTTTACAAAAGGGATGGTTCTGGATTTTGAGAAACCGAGAGTCATTGAAGACAAAGAATCCATCGGGTGCAGATTAGAGGAAGAAAAATGCAGACGCATCAACCGGACGATAAAGGAAATCCTGTGAATTGGCTTATTGTAATCAGCTGCGTAGAATGCTTTTTGCGGCGGTATTTTTTGCAGCGGTATTCAGGGCGGCGAAAGCTGAGAGGGAACCGCAGGCTGAGGACGGTGTAATTGAGAATCGAAAGCCATTTGGAAAAAAGCTCATGTGGATTTCATTTATGGGTTTTGCTGTGATCACTCTATATTATGGTCCGCTGATATACAGAAGCGCCCAGGCTTATGAAGGAAGGTTATCCTGGTATATTGATGAAGCGAAACATAAAAGAAGCGTAGAGCTGGGACATGATAAAATTTATTCAGATGGAATACAGGGCCTTTTTGATGATCTCGGCGAAAAATTGGAGCTTCCGGAGGAATTATATCTATCTCATAAGCTACGACCGGGAAAAATCAGAAAATGAAATAACGGTCTATCTGGATAATGAAGTGTCAGGTGCCAGGGATGAGGATAAGCTCTTAAAACCAATGATCACAATATTAAGTCACGTGCCGATCAGGGAAACGGTCAGCATCTGGACGGAAAAGGAATATGGTATTCTGTACTATGGGATGCGAAAATGGGGAGATAATTCGGAGGGAATCATCTTTATGGACGATCAGGGGGGGACCAGAGCGGCAGACAGAAGTCATAAACGAAGATCCGTTTCTTGGTCAGGGCGGCGGTGCGGCCGGCATCACATTTATTAATTCAAACCTTGGATTCATGGCTCTTTCTCATAACGGAGGGGATGAGGCGGAACTTTACCGGACAGAGGATGGCGGAAGGACTACAACGCGTGTTGAACTGCCGTATTCCGTTATGGAGGAAAAGCCCAACCCGGATGAACCCTTTGATTTTCCATCGATGCCGTATGAGGAGGATGGAACACTGAAAATGCTTATCGGGCAGGGGGCTGATGGCGATTATCATGGGGGCAGCAAGGGACTGTATCAGTCAACGGATTAGGGCAAGACCTGGGGATTTGTGGAAGAAATTGTTGATTAATTGTTACTGGTCACAGAACTGCTCTTTTTGTCAGGGCTGTGAACCGTAAAGTAAGTGTCCAATCTGGGCGAAATATTTGGAGCAGGCAGTGTATTTTATTAAATCTTGTGATACACTGGATGTATATCAGGAATGGAGGTTGCAAAATATGGGAATTTGGATAAAAAAGCACTAACGGCAAGGTGTTGGTGTTTTACAAGCCTTGCTAATCAGGCAGCAGAAGAATGAAAAGCGATTAGGAGGCAAAGGATGTCATATTTTTATTATCAGACTAAAAAGATTTATTACACAGAATCAGGAAAGGGAAAACCCGTACTCTTCCTGCACGGCAATACGGCATCTTCCAGGATGTTTGAATTACTTTTGCCCTTATATGAGGACCTGTTTCATGTGATACTCATTGATTTTTTAGGACATGGAAAATCGGACCGAATTGAGGAATTTCCGGCAGAGCTTTGGATGGAGGAGGCCAGACAGACAATCGCACTTCTGGAGCATTTGAAGCTGGAAAAGGTCAATCTTGTGGGAACGAGCGGCGGTGCCTGGGTTGCCGTCAATACTGCTTTAGAGCGCCCCGAGCTGGTTGGCAGAGTGGTGGCGGACAGCTTTGACGGCAGAACATTGGCAGATGATTTTTCAAAGAATCTGATTCATGAACGGACCGGCGCCAAAACGGATAACCTGGCGGTAGAATTTTATCAATGGTGTCAGGGAGAAGACTGGGAGCGTGTTGTGGATTTAGATACAAAAGCCCTGCTCCAATGTGCTGGAGAAAAGCTGCCGTTATTTTCAAAGCCGCTTCACAGTCTGCAGGTTCCGCTTCTGCTTATGGGAAGCGAAGGCGATGAGATGTCAAGGGCGGATTTTCAGGACGAATATCGTGCGATAGCCGGAGAAACGGGAGCTGAAATTTGTATATTTGCGGAAGGACGGCATCCGGCAATTCTTTCCAACGCAGAAGAAGCGGCGGAACGGATTAGTAAATTTCTGGAGTGACAAAATTAAAAAGCGAATATAGTGTATAAAATACAGGACATCAGATAGTACGGGCTACTGGTGTCCTTATTGCTTTCATAGCGGGATTCCCCCTATTAAATTAACAGGAATTATTTTAGTTAACAACAATTTTAACGGGGGAACACTTCTCGCTATTGCATTTGCTTTCAGAAACGCTGCAAGCGGCAACTCCCAATGTAATATCCATCAGAGCTTTTAATATAATTTTATCTCCTGCTTTTGAAATCGGTTTTTCCACTGAAATGCGGCCGTCTGTGTTAATTTTCGTGTGCATAAATAAATTGACGGGTGTGATAATGGGACGTTGCTCTCCAAGCGCTCTGTTAATATTGTCAAAGCAATTTGGATGATCTTTGCCATTATGATAGAAGAAGTCATACATTTCCGGCCGGCAGCATGGATGGAGCAAATCATGCTCTCCTACATCGTCAAACATGACCTCCATCATGGGATGGTATAGATTTGTATAAATAATATCACCAACATTTATTTTCAGAGACTCGTTACAGTCAATCGTCACTCCTGCTGAAAGATATTCATTCTCATTTCCGTCCGCTTCAGCGAAAAAATCCACTACTTGACCGCCTTCAATATCGATCACTGTGATGCTTTGGCCCTGCTTAACATCAATTTTCATTCCTGAACATGCCGAAATGATATACTCTTTACTCATATTTTTACTCTCCTCAAATTCCGATTTAGATAATTATACAATATCTCAGTACAGAAATATAGCAGTGCATATTAATTCTTGAAAAGTATATGGCATCAAAAAGAGATAGGAGAAGGATGATATAAATGATCTAATTTAGCAAAAAATCTGAAATATTTCTTACAATGTTCTCTATAAATTCAGAATTATTAAGAAATTTTTTATTGGATATGAATGGCAAATCGTATATACTTTACTTACAAGTAAATAAATGCTCTGCACGGCTTAAAGGGCCGGCGGGTATTAACCATGAAAAGGAGAAGAGAATATTGAGAAAATATCGTTTATATGCAGCAGGAATTTGTACGGTTTTGGCGCTTGGCATAGGCGGCTGCGCATCCAATGGGGCATCCGCTGCCACGGAAACCCGTCAGGAGAGCCAGGCGGCATCCAAAGAGGAGACAACAGAAGCTGACACTGCGGCGGAGTCAGCGGCGGATAACGTTGAGGATATGAACGGGCAGGATGCACTTCAGTCCCTCCGTATCTACGGGCCGGTAACAAAGCAGGAGGATGGCAGGCTGTCCATTGACAACCAGTCGGATATGAGTATCAGCGGAGAGATCATCCTCAATGTTTCTGAGGAGTATACTTACATCCTCGATGCTGTAACCGGACTTCCGCTTAAGGAAGAGGATATTAAGGATGGGGATACCATCTATGTATACATCGGGCCGGCCATGACCATGAGCCTCCCTCCAATGACAAATGCAGACGTGATTTTTGCCAACATACCCGCTGATGCGAAGGTACCGGACTATATAGAAGTGCAGTCCCTGGTTACGGATGCAGCCACTTCAAAGTCCGTCCTGACAGCGGCAGACGGCACAGAGTACACGGTGGAATCCGATTGCAACATATTTCCATATCTCACGAGGAACATTGTGACACTGGATGACCTGACACAGGGCAGAAAATGTGTCGTATGGTCGGATGAGGACAACGCGGCTCTGCAGATTATGGTTTTTGCAGAATAAAGTCCAGACAGCTTCCATGAGCTGAATCAAACTTAACCTTTCAGGCCCCTGGCCGTCGGAACGTATGCCGTATCCGATAGCCAGGGGTCTTATTTGACGGTGACCTGTGCGCGCAGCGTGCAGGTTATCGTTGTTTCAATAGAAGGATTTGTACAATTTTAAATATTTCTCTTGACAATCCGTCCGGATAACAGTATTATAAAGATACAACAACTGTATTTGAAAAAGTTACAGATAAAAACGAAGATAAATTCAGGAAAGTTAAGGAAGGAGATAGGATTATGGCAGTACAGGAGATTAAAAATAATTTTGAAGAGACGGTATTAAAGGCAAAGGGGCCGGTTATTGTGGATTTCTGGGCGCCATGGTGCGGTTATTGCCGACGCCTTTCCCCGGCGATTGAACGCATGTCGGAAGAACATGGTGAGACGGTTAAGATGGTGAAGCTTGATATAGACGAGGAACCTGAACTTGCTGAGAAGTATGACATAGACACGATACCTTCCCTGCTTCTGTTCCGTGACGGCGAACTGGTCAGCTCTGTTGTCAACCCGGGTTCACAGGATGCAGTTGAAGACTGGCTCAGAGAAAACGGCGCCTTATAGGATTGTAAGGCAGGAATGGTACAAAGGAGGTACATGATGAAACAGACATCCTATGATGTTGCGGTTATCGGCGGCGGGCCGGGCGGCTATGCCGCAGCTCTCTACTGTGCGAGAAGCGGGTTTTCGGTGATTGTGCTGGAACAGCTTTCTCCGGGAGGACAGATGGCAACCACCGGACAGGTGGATAATTATCCCGGTTTTGAGGAGGGGATTGACGGCTTTGAACTGGGAGAGAAGATGCAGAAAGGAGCCGAACGTTTCGGTGCGGAGACTGCGTTTGTCAGCGTCAAATCGGCAGAACTGACCGGTGATATTAAAAAAATCACCACCTCAAAGGGAGAGATCGAGGCCAGAGCGGTGATACTTGCAACCGGAGCTTCTCCACGGGAATTGGGGCTGCAGAGGGAGAAAGAGCTGCGCGGACGGGGAGTCGCTTACTGTGCCACCTGCGACGGAATGAGATACCGCGACAAAACGGTAGTCGTTGTGGGAGGCGGCAACAGTGCGGCGGCGGACGCCCTCTATTTGGCTAAAATCTGCAAAAAGGTATATCTGGTTCACCGGCGCGACAGCCTGCGGGCCTCTAAAATCTATATGGACCCATTGATAGACAGCGGGATAGAATTTGTCTGGAACAGCCGGGTGACAGAGATACACGGCGATAAGAAAGTTACGGGCGTTACCGTGGCATCTTTAGACGGTCCGGCGAAGGAGATTTCCTGTGAGGCCGTATTCGTTGCAGTCGGCCGGATTCCTGATACGGAGCTGTTCCGGGGCCAGGTCGACCTCGATGGGACTGGTTACATCATAGCTGATGAGACGACGAAGACGAATCTCCCGGGCGTTTTTGCCGTTGGCGATGTCCGCACGAAACCGCTGCGTCAAATTGTTACGGCTGCCGCCGACGGTGCAGTCGCTTCACGGTTTATCGAAGAGTATTTTGCCTGATTCAGTGATGGAAGGTCTGAAATAGAGAACGCTTCCCACCGTTTTTGCCGGGAGCGAAAACGGCCGGCTCCCCCAATGAAGATATCGGCTTAGCGGCTGTGCATCCGGCTCTGATTATTTAACTTAGGTGGATTCTTATATAATTTAATTTTACCGGCATCATGGAGTACCGTCAAAACATAAGCGGTAATCGGGAAGAAAATCATTCCCAAAACTCCCAGGAGCCTGCCGCCGATTAAAACGGCAAGAAGTACCACAATAGGGTTAATACCAAGTTGTGATCCTAAAATTTTCGGCTCTAATATATTACGCATGATAGTAATTATGATGTAAAGTATAAGCAATCCACCGGCCAGAGCATAGTTTCCGCTTAACAGCTCAATAATTATCCAAGGTATCATAATGCCGCCGGTACCGAAAACAGGCAGTGCATCAAATATTGCAATTCCCAGGGCCATTCCAATGGGATTGCTTCCTTTTATGATACTAAGCCCTATTGCCAGTTCAATGAATGTAATGAACATCAGGATTAATGTTGCCTTGAGATATTTCACTACAGAGTTTTTTAATAAGGGTTTGATGTCTGCACCAAATGTACGAATTTTATCAGGCAGCTGGCATTTCAAGAAAGCAACGACTGTATCATACTGAACAGTGATAAAATACGAAAGTAATATGGTCATTAAAACAGACAAAATGCTGGAAGTAAACCCACTAATCACATTGCCTGCAAAGGTAAGTCCATATTGTGAAATTGCAGATACGATCTTTTCTATCCATGTCATTATACTCATTTGCAGCTCTGCCATATCCGGGCGGAATTCATTAGGAATAATGGAGAATATCTGCTCAATGGAGTTACCCAGAGAGCCAAGAGCGGGCACGATAGTATCTTTATAATAGTCGGGGAAACTTTGAAATAAATCTCCAAACAAATTTGTAACTTCTGCTATACCAAAGATAAGGATACAAAACAGCAGCAGATAAAATAGGAATAGTACGATTGCTGATAATCCTTTCTTTTTTAGTCCCAGTTTTCCGCTTAACAATCTGGTAATCGGCTGTAATATAGCGGAAAGAAAGAGAGCAATCCAAAAAGGCATAAGCAATCCTGCGGTTAAAATAGTCAGCAGCACAAGCATGGCAGCAATAAGAATGTAAGCGGTATTTATGACAAAGCATTTACGCTGTATAATTTTTTCTGGCATATCAGACCTCCTCGTTCGTTTTATTTGAACAAATATCATTGATGGAGCCGATTGTCCCAAGTATTTGCAGTTAATCGGCTCCATATAGTGTGTTTGAGATTATTTACCTTATATGCACTTTATAAGTGCCTTTGGGAGCAACTCTTGGCATGGTTTCTTTCCTGCCCGACTTGCTTTCAGCAGCAACATAATATTCGATTGTATCGCCGGGTTTTCCCATCAGACTTCCGAGGAAAAGTTCTCTGTCGTTTGTTGTTTCAAGCGGTTGGCAGTTCCATTCCGTTCCCCCTGCTTCCCGATAATATAATTTCAGACTTCCTTCAATCAATCCGGCTTTGCTGTAATCAACAATATTAACATGAATATCTAATACCTGATTAGCAGGTTCTTCCTCCTCCAATCTTCTGACAGCAATATAAAGCATATTTTCGTCCCATACCGCTCTTGTCCGGCAATGTGCTACATCTTCTGTACCCCAGCCAGTTCTTGTATACCCGGTTCGATTTGTAATGACTTCAGGGTTCTCATACGCTACAAAAGGGGTGGACATTTGGTATTCTGCACCAGCAAGATGGAAGTTCCTGCTTTCATCAAAAATCGGGTGCATTCCCCAATCTCTTACCCAGGGGGCATCAAACCCCTGGGGGCCTTGGCAGAATGTAACGTTGCGAATGTTTCCGCCCCATTCCGTCAAATGTTTTTTTGCATTATTTTCTTCATCCTGGCCGGGGACACACAGATAGACATGGTAATTCTGTGTTAAATCTACTATATAAGCGTGTGGAAGAAATGCTGGCCAGGCAATCATAACTCCCTTAATCGGTTCCCATTCTGCGGCTAATCTTTTTTTCATTTAAATCATTTCTCCATCTTTTATGTTTAGTTATTTCAATTATGTTTGGTTATTTCAATTCATTCGGACCAATACAAACGGCGTCTTCCTGATTTTCAATTTATCCAAAAGTATCCGAAAGCTGTCTGCATCCAGTTCTTCATCCGTACATAACACTTCCATTATTAAATCATTATAATCCAGGTAATAACCTGTTTCATGATAGCCATTGCAAAGATAAAAGCTTTTACGTGCTTTACGCTGCTCAATGTTTTCCGCTTCATCATCTATAGCTTCCATATCTAAGACAATCTGATAACCGGCATATTGTTTTTTCATCAAGGCCAACGCTTTGCTGCCATAGCCCCTGGAGCGTTTGGAACTGTCTATCGCCAGGAAGAATACATAGGCAGTGGGTTTACGGACAGACAGTGCATAAAAACCGACAAAGGTACTATCATCATAAACAGCAGTCACTTCAATTATCTGTCTGGAAATTAACTGCATCATTTCATCGATTTCCATGCGTTCCTCTGCTGGAAACGCTTCATTATTTAAACGTTCAAGAGCATTTATATCTTCAAAATCTGAAGTAACGGTTTTAATCAGTAAATTCATATTTACACCTCAATTTAGTAATGATATTTTTTTTGCTTGCCAATTAAGAACAATGCGGTAACAATCGCTGCCATGAATTCCGCCCCAACAATCGAGAACCAAATACCGTCCAACTGCCAAATCAATGGGAATATAAGCACAGATGCAACCTGGAATACCAGGATACGCATAAAAGCAATAAGGGCAGATACTACTCCGTCGTTTAACGCAGTGAAAAAGCTGGAACCCCAAACACCAAATCCGGAGAACAGGAATGAAAAAGAGTAAATCATAAAAGCTCTCTGCGTCATATCCATCAATCCCTGGTCGTAGCCGACAAAAAGCATTGCAATGGGTTTTGACAGCAGTTCCCCTGCCGCAAACATAGCAACAGCAAAGGCGATTATGATAAAGATGCTCTTTTTCCGCAAACTTGATAACTCGTTATGGTTTTTCGCACCATAATGATAACTGATAACTGGAGCTGTCCCTACGGAATATCCAATGAACACAGCTTGAAAGAGTAACGCAACATATAGCAAAACTCCATATGATGCAACGCCGTCTTCTCCGGCATATTTCAGTAATTGTGCATTATAAAGCATACTGACAACAGAGGTAGAAATATTGGTCATCAATTCAGAAGAACCGTTAGAAGCCGTTTTCAACAAAACCGATCCATCAAATTTCGTTTTAGTAAGTCGGAGCAGGCTGTCATTAGGACGGCTAAAATAAATTACAGGAACAATACCACCGATCAATTGGCCGATTGCAGTAGCGGCAGCTGCACCAACCAATCCCCATTTAAATACAACGATAAACAGGAAATCAAGTACCATATTAGTTACTCCTGCGGCAATTGCAATGTACAAACCAAGTTTCGGCTTTTCTGCCGTGGCAAACAGGCATTGAAATTCGCATTGCAGGATATACGCCGGTATGGCAAGTAAAACCACCCGTCCATAGGTAACGCTGTCCTCTAACAGCCGGCCTTCTGCACCTAATGCAGACGCAATCCACCGCAGCGCTGCCATACCAAATACAGCTAAAAGCACACCGCATATGGAAGAGGCATAGATGAGTAAGGAAAACTGCTCACTGGCCTTATTCTGCCTGCCTTCGCCCATTGTTTTAGCAATCAATGCCCCTCCGCCTGTTCCAAACAGAAATCCCACACACCCTAATATCAAGAGAAAGGGCATGATAAAATTGATTGCGGTAAATGGTGTTTTACCTACAAAATTTGATACAAAGTAACCGTCGACCACACCATAGACAGAGCTGATAATCAGCATGACAATGGTGGGGTATGTAAATTGTAATAGTCTTTTATAATTAAAGTGATCAGAGAGCTGTATCATGGGTTTGTCCTCCTGAACCAGCTCTCGGCAAACGCTGCAATGGCTGATGTTAATTCCTTCAAATTCCAATCGGTGGCGTTGACTGTCAGGTGATAGGAGGTATGTACTCCCCAGCCTTTATGTGTAATAATTTCACGAACCTCAGTACGGTTTTTGTCAATGCTGCGAATTTTTCGTTCCAGTTCTTTTCGGGACAAATTTTCGTTTTTTTCAGCCCGATCCATACAACGGCGAATTTTTGACTCCATATCAGCACAGACAAAAACATTAAAGGGGTGATGCACCCTGAGCAATTCATCTGCATTTCGTCCAACGATAACACAATCCTTTCCGGCCTTTGCAATACTCTCGATTACTCTTGTCTGTTCCACTAATAAATCGGCTTTGACAGACCGTACTACAGTCACCGTTGTAAGGGAACGGCAAAAAGTCAGCGGTACATTCTGCCACCCGTGATGCTCCAATATATCAGACACGTAATCTTCGTCTAATCCTTTTTTACCTGCAATAGCGGTGATAATTTCTTTGTCATAATAATCAACGCCGAGCTGGCCGGCAAGTCGTTTTCCAATTTCTCTGCCGCCGCTTCCAAATTCCCGGCTGATTGTAATAATCCTCATTAAATAATTCCTCCATTCATGTTTTCACTTTATAAATAGAAAAGCCGATAATCGTATCTAAAATACGGATTATCGGCTCTGCGTCTTTGCGTCTGGCTCTTTGCTTTCGGATATATTCATTTGTTCTGCATCTATAAGTGTTTCATGCCTGCATTTAGGACAAAAAAGCGGAAAATTTTTTAATACTGTATCATCCCGTATTTTCAGCCGGGTTTTGCTTTTACAGAAAGGGCATAGAACCCATTGCTCTAAATTCATTTTTGCACCTCTTTGCTGCCTGCATTAAAATCGACTGCTTCATCTTGATAAACGGCATCCAGTTCAGCCCGCAGGAAACGCTGCTGTTTGTCGGAGAGTTCCAGGAACATTCGGCGTTCCTCCTCCGACATTTTTAATAATGCACTCAACTCAGCATGTACAAGAGGATTAACAAGGCGTTTACATATATCCAATCCCTGTTCCGTCAGTTTTACCGCCTTACTGTTTCTTGCCCCGGCAATCTGTTCAAGTCTTATATATCCCGTTTTTACAAGACCTGCGATTGCTGAGTTAACCGTCTGCTTCGGAAAATACCACATTTCGGCAAGCGCATTTTGAGTGTAGACCTCATCTGCCTCACTTAAGGTATACAATACCCAAAAGGATACGGAAGACAAACCGCAGCGAGTAGCGTAAGCTTGATATAACTGATCCTGCATTCTCCAAAGGCGGTTTAATTCTAAGTTTTGTTCTTTGACCGTTTTTAACATAATGGTTCCTCCATAGTTTCAAAATCCGATTTCGGTTTTATTATGAATCCGATTTCGGATTTTGTCAAGACCCAATATGCAAATCATGCATGGCTGAATAATGTTGAGGGATTTGAGTTTTACATAAATAATTGAATTAGAAACAGCTTTTTACGGGGAATGTCAAAGTCCGGGAAAACGCCGGAGAAAGAGAGGTGTGATATGGCAACCTGGAACCCATGGCATGGCTGCAAGAAGATCAGTCCCGGCTGTGCGAACTGCTATGTTTACCGGAGAGATGCCGAATTTGGCAAGGACAGCAGCATCGTTGCCAGAACTTTCAGCTTTGAATTATAAAATGAAATGATTTAATCCTTATATTTCCCATGCACCGGACATATCACGATATAGATAAGCATCAACGGTTTCAGAAGCGATATGATATCCGTTATAATAAATCCCTGTAATCTCAAAAAGACCGGCTCCGACCACATCAGGATAAAAAAACCAATGACGCAGATGCGAAAAAGCAGCTCCCATGCGTTTTGACCGTTGTCCAACTTCGGCCGGATTGTCCCATGCAGAGCCGAAGTTGCCCCGCGCTCTTTTGGCATTTTATAAAGTTTCACGCACAGTCCAATAAAGGCCAGCAGTTTTACGAGAAAAAACACCGCTCCCTCTTTGCGCCCATTCTCCCAAAACAGAAAAATCACATTTCCTGCAAAGCCGTAAAGCAGATATGGGACATAGAATAATAAAGCCCAAAGGATTCCCCGGCGGCGCAGGACAATCGGCTGGGAGCCGTCAGGCTTTTTTCGGTAAATCAGGCGTTCTCCGATGTAATAGGCAAACAGAATACCAAAGGCAGCCGCATATCCTGCGCTCTTAAGTCCTACCGGCATTTCCCATCTCTCAGCCATGTATCCGCGGAAAACTTGAGTTGAGCCCATGAAAATCCATTCCGCCAATACGATTAGTATGAAAACGATCTGCAGTCCGGGTATTTCCATCTGCTTGCCTCCTTTCTCCTCTTACCAAGTTATCATCCAAACGCCCCTGAACCGTTACAGAACATCCTATGCGGCTCAGGGGAGCTTTGCGGTTATCTCAGTTTCAGACCGTCCTTAAAGGCATTGCCAGCTTTCGCGCCAAGCTTTAAATACGTGTGATTGACAGGATCGAATGTGATGGGATCCAGCTTGCCGGGGTCGATTTTCCCGTTTTCTCCAAGTATGCGTTCGTCCGCACTGACGTTGACAATTTCGCCCGTCAGACGGCAGGATTCAGCGTCATAATGGACCAGGGTACACTCTAACGCCATCGGAAGCTCGTCAATGAGCGGTGCATCCACAAATTCAGCCTTTGTAGTATGGAAACCGGCCTTTGCCAGTTTATCCGGGACATCATTGGCTGAGACAATGCCCACATAGTCACATTCCGTCACATGGGCGGCATCTGCCATGCTGACGGTAAAAGCACCGCGTGTCAGAATGTTCTTTACGGTTTTGTGTTCTGCACTCAGACACATGGAAATTTGCGTGTCATCGCTGATACCGCCCCATGCGGCATTCATTGCATCGGCAGTTCCATTTTCATTATACGTCGCAATGATCAGCACCGGCTGCGGATAAGTATACGGTTTAGCTCCAAAATTTTTCCTCAAGATTAACGCCTCCTTACTATTTCTTGGCAACATCTTTTATCGTTGGATGCAGCATATTATGTAACTTCTAATTGTCATGATGTTGGGGTCAAAAGGTCTTTTGACCCCTTTGATACCGGATTGCTCCGCACTGCGTGCTCTCACAATCCTCAAAAACATTCGCAATCCGCTCATTTTTCTGCGAAAAATGGCTTCTTACTCATGTTTTTGGCGGGTCCCAAGATTAAAAATCTTCATGCAAGCAAGCTTGCATCAGATTTCCAACCTTTTGACCCTGGTATCATGTCATATTTTGGTTATGAAATATATTGATTATACAGGATTTTGCCCTAAAAGTAAAGGAAGCCGGAGCAGCAAAACATTTGGAAATATGACAGGGATATCCGGGAATTTCATTCCGGTTCCGTACTCCCGCTCTCTGCGCTTGGAGCGGTGATTGTGGCGGATGCCGGCAGAAATTGCTTGAAAATTGATTTGTGATCGATTATAATAACTAAATCAACTAAATAAAATCTTCAGGGCAGGGTGAGATTCCCTACCGGTGGTATAGCCCACGAGCCGCAAGGCATGATTCGGTGTAACTCCGAAGCCGACAGTACAGTCTGGATGAAAGAAGATAATGGAAGCAGGATATTATTATTCTGTGTATTAGAAATTTGCTCTGGGATGTTTTCAGCATTCCGGAGCTTTATTTTTTATTTAACAGGAGAGTTTCCCTGTTAAATAAAAAATGCTCCGCGCAGGTACACACTGCGGCGGCAAGGAATTATGCCGCTGTAGCGATCCTCCGCAAACGGAGAATATTCTATTTCTGTTTCACGCTGTCATGCCCTGAGCTTTTGCTCAGGGCTTTTTAATTTAACAGGAAAGTTCTCCTGTTAAATTAAAACCGCTCCGCGGAGGATCGCAGCTCTAAAGAGGGCTTGTTCACTAAGCTCGTTACACTCGCTAAGTGAGCCAATGCCTGCGGCATAAGGGAATCATGTCGCCGAAGCGACCCGCCGCAGGCGGAGAATCCCGTGAGCGGTTTTCATTCTTGATTGGAGGTAAATTTTATGTTAAACGATGAGAAATATATGCGTATGGCGCTGAGTCTGGCCAGGAAAGGCTGCGGCCTGGCGGCGCCGAATCCGATGGTGGGAGCGGTGATTGTTAAGGAAGGGCGCGTGATCGGCAGGGGATATCATCAGAAATACGGAGGCCCCCATGCGGAACAAAACGCACTTTCTTCCTGTACGGAGCCGCCGCAGGGGGCAGTGATGTATGTGACTTTGGAGCCGTGCTGCCATTCAGGGAAACAGCCGCCCTGCGTGAAGGCCATTTTGCAGGCTGGAATCAGCCGTGTGGTGGTCGGTTCAGCCGATCCAAACCCTCTTGTCGGAGGGAAGGGGATCCGTATCCTGCGGGAACACGGTGTCAGCGTGACCGAGGATATCCTCCGGGAGGAATGCGTCAAATTAAATGAAGTGTTCTTTCATTACATCAGGACAGAGCATCCCTTTGTAGTTATGAAATATGCCATGACGATGGACGGAAAAATTGCAGCCGTCACAGGGGAATCTAAATGGATTACGGGAGAAGCGGCCAGGCATCATGTGCAGAAACTGCGTCACCGCTACACCGCCATTATGGCAGGTGTGGGAACCGTAATATCGGATGATCCGCTGCTGACCTGCCGTGGTGTGAGAGGCGGGAAAAATCCCGTCCGTATTATCTGTGATACCAGACTTCGGACGCCTCCTGCCGCCCGGGTGGTTGCGACGGCCGGGCAGGCGCCGACTGTAATAGCGACCTGCTGTGACGATCCGGAAAGGCATATGGTTTATCAGGAAGCAGGATGTTCTGTTCTGACCGTGAGGGAGAAAAACGGCCATGTGGATTTGCGTGAATTAATGCGGAAACTGGGAAAACAGGGAATTGACAGTATCCTGCTGGAGGGCGGAGGCACATTAAACTGGGCGGCTCTTGAGAGCGGGATTGTACAGAAGACAGAAGCATATATCGCTCCCAAACTGCTTGGAGGCGAGACTTCCAAAACCCCGGTGGAGGGCGCCGGTTTTTTGTCCCCGGGTGACGGCATTGTCCTGAAAAACAGCAGGATAATCCGCCTGGGGGAAGATTTTCTGATAGAGAGTGAGGTGGACGGCAGTGTTTACGGGAATTGTTGAGGAAATGGGAATTGTGAGAGGAATTGTGAGGGGACGGTATTCTGCTGCGCTGGATATTCAGGCCCGTACGGTTCTGGAAGGTACGAAGACGGGTGACAGCATAGCGGTAAACGGAATCTGCCTGACTGTGACATCTCTTCCTGCAGGAGGTTTTACGGCCGATGTTATGCATGAGACGCTGGATCGTTCCGCCCTCCTGGGGCTGAGACGGGGGATGCATGTAAATCTGGAGCGGGCCATGCCGGCAGCAGGACGATACGGAGGGCATATTGTAGCCGGTCATGCGGACGGCGTGGGAACCATAACCAGGATCAGGCGCGACGATACGGCGGTCTGGTATACGGTGCGGGCAGAACCGGCGATCCTGCGTTACATCGTGGAGAAAGGTTCCGTTACAATAGACGGCATCAGCCTGACGGTTGCACAGACAGATACGGTTTCGTTTTCCGTTTCCGTAATCCCTCATACGCTGCGTGTCACCGTTTTAGGGGAACGCCGCGTGGGGGACAGTGTCAATCTGGAAACGGATATCATTGCAAAATATCTGGAAAAGCTGGTACATCCAGCCGCAGGATACACTCAGAAAGCGCAGCAGAGTACTGTTACGGCGGAATATTTGTCACGTCACGGTTTCTAGAACAGTTTAAGGAGGCAAAGAGAATGTTTGAATTTGATACGGTGGAAGAAGCTCTCGAAGAGCTTAAGAATGGAAAAATAATATTGGTGACGGATGATCCGGAACGCGAAAATGAGGGGGACTTTATCTGTGCTGCGGAATTTGCCACCACAGCCAATATTAATTTTATGGCGACCCATGGCAGGGGCCTGATCTGTATGCCAATGTCGGAGGCCTATGTCCGAAAGCTGAAAATCCCACAAATGGCTGAACAGAATACCGACAATCACGAGACGGCATTTACGGTATCCATTGATCATGTCACTACAACAACAGGGATTTCCGCTGCCGAGCGTTCCGTTACGGCAATGAAATGTGTGGAGGATGATGCAAAACCGGAGGATTTCCGCAGGCCGGGCCATATGTTTCCCCTTCTGGCAAGGACGAACGGCGTTCTTGAAAGAAACGGGCACACAGAGGCAGTTGTGGATCTGTGCCGGCTGGCCGGCCTGAAGGAATGCGGCCTTTGCTGTGAGATTATGGGGGAGGACGGAACCATGATGCGCACTCCCGGGCTTTGGGAACTGGCGAAGAGATGGGAAATGAAATTTATAACTATCCGGGATTTGCAGCATTACCGTAAATGCCGTGAAAAACTGGTCGATCGCATGACCGCCGCCGTGATGCCGACAAAGTACGGAGCGTTTACGGCATACGGATATGTGAACCGTTTGAACGGGGAACACCATGTGGCGCTGGTCAAGGGGGAAATCGGGGATGGCAGGGACGTGCTGTGCCGGGTGCACTCCGAATGCCTGACAGGTGATACCTTCGGCTCTCTGCGCTGTGACTGCGGTGAACAGCTTGCCGCCGCCATGACGCGGATTGAGAAGGAGGGAAGGGGGATACTCCTGTACATGCGTCAGGAAGGACGAGGCATCGGGCTAATCAATAAGCTGAAAGCTTATGAACTGCAGGAACAGGGAATGGACACTCTGGAGGCCAATCTGGCGCTGGGTTTTCCGGGAGATCAGAGAGAATATTATATCGGAGCGCAGATACTCCGTGATTTAGGAGTAAAAAGCATGCGTCTTTTGACAAATAATCCTGATAAAGTATATCAGCTTTCGGAGTTTGGGCTGGAGATAACAAAACGGGTGCCGATTCAAATGGATGCTACGACCCATGATTTATTTTATCTCAAAACAAAACAGCAGCGTATGGGCCATATTTTAAAATACTGAGACACAACAAAGAGGAGAGAAGAACGATGAAAACAATAGAAGGTAAATTGATAGCACAGGGCGTCAAGGTCGGCATAGTTGCCGCCCGATTCAATGAATTTATTACATCCAGGCTGCTTAGCGGCGCTATGGACGGTCTGTCGCGCCACGGCGTAAAAGAAGATGAGGTTGACCTGGCGTGGGTTCCGGGAGCTTTTGAAATACCGCTGGCCGCGTCAAAAATGGCAAAGAGCGGAAAATATGATGCGGTACTCTGCCTCGGCGCAGTTATCCGGGGGAGTACGGGACACTATGACTATGTGTGCAGCGAGGTGTCAAAAGGAATCGCCTCCGTTTCGCTTCAGAGCGGCGTTCCTGTCATGTTCGGCGTACTCACCACGGAAAATATAGAACAGGCGATAGAGCGTGCAGGGACAAAGGCAGGGAATAAGGGATTTGACTGTGCGGTGAGCGCCATCGAGATGGTGAACCTGCTCCGTGCGATGGACTGACATTTTATGGTCAACCGCCCCGCAATGTGACATAACTGCTCACGGTCCGGTCCTCCAGATGATAAAAAGTTACCTTGACAATACCGGAAATACTGCTATAATATGTAAAATGAAAATCAGTTTCAAATTGGGAGGCTGAATATGTCTGAAAGAGGCAGATACAGGACAAAACAACAGGAAATCATTTTAAATTGCTTAAAAAAGCAGGAATCCCGTTTTCTTACGGTAGAGCAGTTCATGGACCGTCTTCGGGAGGAGGGCGTGCATGTGGGGCAGACAACCATATACAGGGGCCTGGAGCGTCTGGCCGAGGATGGGGAAGTGATGAAGCTCCCGTCCGAAGACGGCTCCAGGATACGGTACTGTTATGCCGATAAGGAGGAGCTTGGGAAGCCGGGGAAGCTGGTCTGCCTGCGGTGCGGCCGCTTCATCCCCCTGGAATGTTCCAGGCTGGATGATTTATTCAGGCATATCTGTGAAGAACATGGATTTGAGCTGGATAAACGCCATATGGTTCTGTATGGTTACTGCGGATGCCGCAAAGATGAATAAAGATAGAAAGGAGGAGAGAACATGAAAAATTTTGCTGGGAATAAACGAATTAATGCATGGCTTGCGGCGTTTCTTGTAACAGCCGTCCTGTTTCTCTCCGGCCTTTTTATTATCACGCACGCAGAACATATCTGTACGGGTGAGGACTGTCCCGTCTGCGCCGAGATAGAGGCATGTGTATCCGCAATACGCCTGCTGTCGGAGGCAGTTGGTACGGGAGCCGTTGCTGTCCTTGCCTTTCATGTTACATTCAAATTCATATCATTCTGTCAGACCGGTCTTCATCTTTGCCCGGTTTCTTTAGTCAGCTTAAAAATCCGCTTAGATAATTAAAATGTCCTCATAAAAGGGCAGACCCTGAACCGCTTTTGCGCAGGGCCTGACAGAGAATATCTGCCGGGCAGGTCTGCCTTGTTTTTGCGTACCCTTTTTTCTTTTTTTGACTGCCGGCAGGCAGTAATCTTACAAAAACACAAACCGGAGGATTTATTTCATGAAGAAAAACAGAATAAGTAAGCAGGGAGCACTGGTCGTGACGGCGATTGCATTTATTTCCGTGCTTTCCGGCTGCTCATTTGCGACGGGCCGGGCTGAAGTCTCAGATACGTTGAGCAGTCCTGCAGCCCAAACGGAAGCTCTGGACGGAGACAAAAAAACATTGAAGGTAATGGCCAGTTTTTATCCTATCTATGATTTTGCGGTAAAAATCGGCGGTGACAGGGCACAGGTGACGAATATGGTTCCGTCCGGGACCGAGCCGCATGACTGGGAACCGGCAGCCACTGATTTAAAAAACCTGGAGGAAGCCGATTTGTTCCTGTACAGCGGCGCCGGAATGGAACACTGGGTGGAGGATGTGCTTAAGAGTCTGGACAACAAAGAGCTGGTAACAGTGGAAGCGTCCGGCAATCTGGCTCTCCGGAAAGAACACACAGATGAACATGCTAAAGAGGAACAGGGGCATGATCACGGCGGTTACGATCCCCATGTATGGCTGAATCCGATGAATGCGAAAAAAGAAATGGAGAATATCAGGGATGGCTTCATCGAAGCGGATCCGGCCAACCGGGCTTATTATGAAGCAAATTACGAAACGTATGCGGCCGGATTTGACGAATTGGACCGAAAATACAGAGAAACCCTGTCAGCTCTGCCGCATAAGGATATCGTGGTTGCCCATGAGGCATTCGGCTATCTCTGTGATGCCTATGGACTGAACCAGGTGGGAATAGAAGGACTGTCTCCTGATTCGGAGCCTGACCCGGCCAGAATGGCGGAGGTAATTGATTTTGTGAGGGCTAACGGTGTTAAGGTTATTTTCTTTGAGGAACTGGTAAGCCCGAAGGTTGCCGAGACCATAGCAAAGGAAACCGGTGCCGCCACACAGGTATTAAACCCGCTGGAGGGCTTAAGCGATGAGGAACAGAAAAGCGGAGCCGACTATTTTTCCGTCATGGAGGAGAATTTAAAGCAGCTGGAAGCGGCGCTGAAATAAAACAGATAAGGAGTATGGGATATGGATGCCATTGCAGTCAGGGAACTGGACTTTTCCTACGGAAGCAGCCGGATTTTAAAAAAGATTGATTTAACTGTTCCAGAGGGCAGGTTTGCGGTCCTTCTGGGAGAGAACGGAGCGGGGAAAAGCACTTTCTTAAAACTTCTGTTGGGGGAACTGCCCATCGGAGGGGGAGAAGGGAAAATCCTTCTCTTCGGGCGCGATATCCGGCAGTTTAAAAGCTGGCAGGAGCTGAGCTGCGTACCGCAAAGCGGCATGGCATCCTATCAGAACTTCCCGGCCTCTGTGGAGGAAGTGGTACAGGCAAACCTGTATGCCCGGATTGGACGGTTCCGCTTTGCCGGGAAGAAGGAAAAAGAGCAGGTACGGCAGGCTCTGATCCAGGTGGGGATGGAAGACTTTGCAAAGCGGCTGATTGGCCGTCTGTCAGGAGGCCAGCAGCAGCGCATCCTCCTTGCGAGAGCTTTAGTTAATCGGCCGCGGCTTTTAATTCTGGATGAGCCGTCATCCGGTATGGATGAAAAAAGTACGGAACACTTTTACAGGCTGCTAAAACATATTAATCAGAAAGACAACGTTACGATACTGATGGTCACCCACGACAGGAAACGGCTGGAACCATTTGCAGACGATATCTGGCTTTTGGAGGAAGGAACCATGGAACTTGTAAAGACAAGGGAACGGCAGGAGGAGAACAGGGATGGAGATATTTAATTATGGATTTATGCAGCGGGCGTTTCTGGTAGGGCTTTTACTGGCTGCCGTGATTCCGTGCATCGGAATGGTAATCGTATGTAAACACCTGTCCATGATCGGGGACGCTTTATCCCACACTTCACTTGCCGGGGTTGCCGCAGGGCTGATTCTGGGAATGAATCCTGTAGCCGCAGCCGCACTGGCCTGTATAACTGCTTCCCTTGGAATCGAGATTATCCGCAGAAAGCTGCCGCGGTATTCCGAGATGTCGATTGCCATAGTCATGTCGGCCGGAGTGGGTCTGGCCGGCGTCCTGTCGGGTTTTGTAAAAAATGCGGCAAACTTTAACAGCTTTTTATTTGGCAGCATCGTCGCAATCAGCGATACCGAGATGTACCTGGTGGTGGGAGTCAGCGCGGCGGTTTTGCTTTTATTTCTGCTGATGTATAAAGAATTATTTTATATCTCCCTGGATGAACAGAGTGCCAGGCTGGCCGGGGTGCCGGTGAGGCTGGTAAATTTCCTGTTCACTCTTTTGATCGCAGTGACGGTTTCCGTATCGGCCAGAACCGTGGGAGCGCTGATTGTATCCTCTATGATGGTGGTGCCGGTGGCCTGTGCCATGCAGTTTGGAAGGAATTACCGACAGACTATTCTGTGGGCGGTGGGCCTGGATATGATTTTCATGACAACGGGGCTGTTTGCCGCCTACTACCTGGGTTTAAAACCGGGAGGGGCCATCGTTCTGTCCGGCGTCGCCTTCCTGATACTGGTATTTACAGTCAAAAAATTATTAAGGATATTTTTGAAATGATATAAAAGGTGACAGGTACATCAGTGCGTAATTAATGGTGAATAGATTGCCTGGCGCAGGCCGGCGCCAATCGGCTGGAGGGAATGCCGCAGGGCCGGCAAGAATGGAGGGCATATGACGAATATTTATCTGATATCCGGCTTTTTGGGAGCGGGTAAGACAACTTTAATCAAGACAATGGTCCGGTCTGTATTCAGAGATAAGAAGATTGTTGTCATTGAAAATGATTTTGGGGAGGCCGGAATTGACACCGGGCTCCTCCGGGAATGTAATCTGACGGTCACCAGCCTGAACGCAGGCTGTATCTGCTGTACCCTGACCGGCGATTTTGAAAAGGCATTGGAACGAATCAGGAAGGACTATGCACCGGAGATCATTCTGGTGGAACCGTCCGGCGTGGGAAAACTGTCCGGCATCGCCAGGCTTTGCATGAAGCTGGAGAACACGGGGGAATTCTATCTGCGGCGGACGATTACAGTTGTGGACATCCGTTTTTTTGACAAGTACCTGAAAAATTACGGAGCGTTTTATAAGGATCAGATTGTCTGCGCTGACTTAATTCTCCTAAGCCATCAGGAGGAAGGCAGCCGGGAAATATGTTATGCCGAAAAAGCAATCCGGGAAATTAATCAGGAGGCCAGGATTGAGGCGGATTTCTGGGATTCCATTCCCTCCGCCGTTTTTCTGGATGGACCGAGGGGCAGCGCTCTGCTGAAGCTTGAGATGGAGGAAGCGCTGTCCATGAAGCCTGTGCGTATGAAACGGGGATTGAGAAGAAGAGACGGCCGTACAAAAGGTTTTTTCAGCCTGCCTTTTGCCGGGGAGGTATTTTCGTCTGTGACGATAGATTGCGGGGAGCCTCTCTCAGAAGAAATGCTGCAAAGGAAGGTGCTGCATGTTGTGAAGCAGGCAGACGGGGAAATTCTTCGGGGGAAAGGAATCGTAAAGAGTTCTTCCGGAAATCTGGTGTTCCATTTTACGCCCGGGAGCCTTTTGATAGAGCCTGTCAATATGAAGGGGAACCAGCTCTGCTTTATTGGGACGGGGCTTGACGGGCAGCAGATCCGGGCATTATTCAACGGGGAGCTGTGAGATGAGGACGCCTGCGTGGGTCATAACCGGATTGCTGGATTCGGGGAAGACCACATTGATTAACAGACTGGTGAAGGAGGAGCTAAACGGGCTGGATGTTCTCGTTATTCAGTTCGAAACCGGGGAAGAGAAGCTTCAAAAAGGCGTTAAGCTTCATAAAATGATATTTTCCAAAAGCTGTCTGGAGGAAAATCCTTTTGGTATAACCGGGCGGATTTTAAAATATGTCAGGAAACACAGACCGGAACTGATTCTGATTGAGTGGAACGGGATGGAACACTTTCACAGGCTGGAGGAAATGCTGCTCCAGTTCTCTGCCAAAGCGGCGGTAAGCGTGGAAAAGGTGGTCTATGTGGCGGACGAGGCGGGATTACAATATAAGATTCCCGATGCGGGCGCCGCCGCGTTTTCACAGATTGCCGGAAGTGACTGCGCTTTTATCAGGACAAGAGGTCACCGCAATTTCACTAAGGATGCCCGAATTCTTTTAAACATTAACCCGGATATCCGTATTTTTTCCGGGAGGAAATGGGAGCGGTTTCTTGGCGGTATGTTTCATTTCAAGGTACAGCCAAGACACTGGCTCCTGATTGTGCCGGCAATCGCGATGCTATATATGGTAGCGGTTTCCCTGCTCCGTGACTTGGGGGTTCCCGTGGAGCGGTATATCAGTGTATTTCTGGGAATATTTTTACAGGCGGTTCCGTTCCTGGCTGTTGGGACTCTGCTCTCATCGCTGATACAGGTTTATCTGCCGCCGGACTGGATACAGCAAAAATTTCCCAAAAAAGTACTGTCAGGGCAGTTATTTGCCATTCTGGCCGGCTTTTGCCTGCCGGTCTGTGACTGTGCGTCCATTCCCATCTTTAAGAGTCTGGTAAAAAAGGGAGTGCCTCTGCCCGCAGCAGTGACCTTTATGCTGGTTTCCCCGGTGATTAATCCTGTGGTCATTCTGTCCACCTGGTACGCGTTTAACGGTAATTACCGGATGATTGCGGCCCGGTGCGGGCTGGGGATTTTATGCGCGCTGGTTTGCGGATTGACCTGGCTGATTAAGCCGCCGAAAGACTGCCGGATTGAAACCGCCATGCCGGTTCAGGCAGGGTGCGGGGATTACAGGCTGCCGGAAAAGGTAACAAACCCTGCAGCTCGGATATTGCTGGTGTTCCGGCATGCGAAAAATGAGTTTTTTTCGGTTGGAAAATTCCTCGTCACCGGTATTTTTGTATCGGTTCTGTTTCAGGATCTGCTTCCCCGGGCAGTGGCGTCCGGTAGCGGGACCGAGCCGTGGAAGGCCCTTCTGCTGATGATGGGGACGGCTTTTGTACTGTCGCTCTGCTCCTCTTCCGATGCAGTTGTGGCCCGGAGCATGGCTGCCAGCCTCTCTGTCGGGGCAGTGCTTGGCTTTCTCGTATTCGGTCCGATGATGGACATTAAAAATGCGGCCATGCTGCTCTCGGGATTCAAATCCGGCTTTGTCATTAGGCTGGCCGTAACGGCATTCCTGGTCTGTTTTACCGGACTGCTGCTGTTCATGGCATCGGGAAACGGGGGGATACTGCTATGAGGCTGGAGGGCAGGGGGATTAACCTGCAGGCGGGGACGGAATGTATATGTTTACTCCTGTTTGGTTATCTGATATTTCATCTGACATATTCGGGCGAGTATTTGAACTACGTGACGCCGCGGATGAAGCCGTATCTTTACGGTCTGTCGGTTCTGATGGTGATTTGGGCCGCGTCGGAAGGGAGATACTTACTGGCGCCGCAGTATAAGGCGAAGCTGGCCCGCTCTTTTGTTTTAATCCTGCCGGCGCTGATGCTCTCCGTACATCTGCCGGCTCCCGGCGAAAGCAGCATGGCTAAAAGCTATGATAATGCCGGTCCGTTCATGGCAGCCGGAAACGGCGGACGCGTGAACGGGGAGAAAAAAACTCCGGCACCACTGCCGGACATTACAATTACGGAGACGGAAGAAGACACGGAGACCGCCGCAGACCGGCAGGAGGAAGAAAAAAGTCAGGGACAGGGCCTGAGCGGACTGGATGCTGAGAACCGGACCATCACGGTGGCAGATGAAGATTACTACGCGTGGATGTATGAGCTTGGCACTTCCTATGAAACATATAAAGGATATACCGTTATACTGAAAGGCTTTATTTATAAGGATGCGGAGATCGAAAAGGAGGCGGATTTTGCCCTCGTCCGGCTGTCCATGTGGTGCTGTGCGGCTGATTTGTCGCCTGTCGGCTGTCTGGTTGACTGCGGCCGGAGTATGGATTTTAAGGAGGATGACTGGGTCGTTGTGAAAGGGACGGTTGGACTTACCGCTGACGGCGCTTCTCTTATGCTAAAGGCGCAGAGCATAGAGGCGGCCGAAAAGCCGGAAGAAGAGTACATTTATCCATCCTTTTAAAGGCGACACGCAGCGCAATGGTAACAGTTCAGACAGCATGAACTGTTACACGCAATGCACAGAAACGGCAAAAAACGCCGTACACAAAATCGTCAAATCCATATTTCTATGTTATAATGTTAGAGCCTGTTTGGAAATCAGAAAGCTATTTTCAGGCATGCTCTGACATAACAATAGAAAAAGAGGGATATATAATGGGTAAAATGTATGGAATCGGCGTTGGGCCGGGGGATCCGGAACTGCTGACTTTAAAGGCTCACCGCCTTCTTAATGAGGCGGATGTGATTTTCTGCCCGGAAAAAGCGAAAGGCGCAGGCAGTTTTGCCTTTGACATCATTAAAGAACATCTGAAGCATTCAAAAGCGGAAATTGTCAATCTGGTCTATCCGATGCACTATCATGGGGAAGAGCTTCGGAAGATGTGGGAAAGAAATGCACGCTGCATTGCGGAGCATTTACAGGGAGAACGGACAGGCGTATTTATCACGCTGGGCGATCCGGCAGTCTACAGCACCTTCATGTACACGCTGCCTTATATTGAGAAGACAGGAGTTGCAGTGGAGGTAGTGCCGGGCGTTACCTCTTTCTGCGCAGTGGCGGATACGATGATGATGCCGCTGGTTGCCTGGGATGAGGATCTGGTTATCGCGCCGGTCCGCAAGAACAGCAGCGAGGATTTGGGGGAAATTCTGAGAAGCCACGATAATATTGTGCTGATGAAGCCTTCCTCGAATAAAAAGGCCCTGCTGCAGGCAATCCGGGAGAATCATCTGGAGGAGCATTTCGTGCTGGTTACGAAATCAGGTACGGGAGAGGAACGCCTCGTTACGGATATAACGGAACTGGAACAATACGATATCCCGTATTTATCAACGGTGATTATCAAGAGGCAGGTGAAAATGACGCCATGATCCAATGCTGCAGCCTGTCGAAACGATTTGAAAATGTAGAGGCGGTTAAAGACATCTCCATGCAGGTGCCGGATGGAACATTTCTGGGACTGCTGGGGCCGAACGGCGCCGGAAAAACGACGTTGATGCGTATGATGACCGGCCTTCTGGTTCCGGACAGCGGAACCGTGGAATTTGACGGACGTCCGATGGACCGGAACGCCGTCGCGGTTAAACAGTCGGTGGGTGTGGCCAGCCAGCACATAAATCTCGACAAAGAACTCACGGTGGAAGAAAACATGGAGTTTACAGGACGGCTTTACCGGATGAGAAAGGCCGATATCACCGCTTCCACCGACCGCCTGCTGGCATATCTTGGGCTGGAGTCTGTCCGGACGAGGCCGGCCCAGAACCTGTCCGGCGGTATGAAGCGCAAATTGATGATTGCAAAGGCAATGATCCACAATCCGCAGTATCTCTTTCTCGATGAGCCTACCGTGGGAATTGACCCAAACGCCCGGCGGGATATATGGGAATTTCTTCGGGCTAGGCATAAAGAGGGCAAGACAATCCTGCTCACCACGCATTACATCGAGGAAGCACAGCACCTCTGCGATCGTGTAATGCTGATAGACAACGGCATGATATTTAAGGAAGACACACCGCAGGGTCTGATTGACGAGATAGGTTCCTTCAAGGTGGAGTATGATAGGGGGGATAAGCTGGAAACAGAATTTTTCAGTGATATTTGCGCAGCTAAGAAGCGTTCGGAGGAACTGGACTATCCCTTCAGCGTACTTCCGGCCACCCTGGAAGACGTCTTTTTCCATTATACGAGCAAGGAGGTGGGAGGATGGAAATAACGACGATTCTGTGGAGAGAATGGCTGTTTTTAAAACGGAGATTCTGGCGTATTACATTCTCACAGATGGTTTCGCCTCTGCTTTATTTTGTGACTTTCGGGATTGGGCTGGGCAGAATGATAGATTCAGGGGGACAGCCGTACCTGCATTACCTGATTCCGGGCCTTTTATCCATGACAACGATGCGCAACAGTTATACTTCCGTATCCACGCGGATCAGTGTCATGCGCCTCCATGAAAAAAGCTTTGAATCTTATTTTTACTCTCCCACGAAGATGTATTTACTGGCGACGGGCCATATTCTGGCAGGCGCCCTGCGAGGATTGTATTCTGGGATCTTCATTCTTATTCTGGGATTCGTATCAGGGGCGGGGCTTTCGTTAAACGGATGGCTGCTGCTGGCCGTAACGCTCAATGCCCTGATTTTTTCCGCCCTCGGATTTTTTGCGGCAATGATTATCGAGTCGCATTACGACATGAATAATTTCACCAATATTGTCATTACTCCCATGTCATTTCTGTGCGGGACATTTTTTTCCCTGGATGGGATTCCGGAGGCGCTTAAGTGGCTTGTGAATGTGATGCCGCTGACGCATACCACACGGCTGATCCGGCAGCTGGCCTTTGGCGGAGGCGTCAACTGGGCTTCCATGGCGGTATCGGTTCTGTTCGTGATTGTCCTGTGGGCCTGCTCGGTGCGGGAATGCTACCTGGCCTGAATTCCGTCCGCAACAGCGTATATTTTGCCGCTGGCAGGGAGAAGATAGGAAGATAACAGGAAGGAGGTGGTCACGTGGACAATCAGAATAAAATACCCAATAGGTTAATCAATGAGAAATCACCCTATCTGCTGCAGCACGCTTACAATCCGGTGCAGTGGTATCCGTGGGGGGAGGAGGCATTTGAGAAGGCAAGGACTGAAAATAAGCCTGTCTTCCTATCTATTGGGTATAGCTGACCGTCTGCTGTGATGTACATGTCACTGGTGCCATGTGATGGAACGGGAGTCATTTGAAAACAGGGAAATAGCACAGCTTTTGAACCGGGAGTATATCTGTGTCAAGGTAGACCGGGAGGAGAGACCGGATATTGATTCTGTGTATATGTCGGTCTGCCAGGCCATGAACGGGCAGGGAGGATGGCCGCTGACCATTATTATGACACCTGACGGCAGGCCGTTTTTCTCGGGGACGTATTTTCCGCCCAGGGCGCGCTATGGCCGGATAGGGCTTGACGGGCTGCTGGCTGCTGCGGCGAAGCAGTGGAAAGAAAAGAGGGAGAAACTTCTGGACAGCGCGGACCAGATTGAGGCATTTCTCAAAGAACAGGAGCAGCTTACGGTATCGTCCGAGCCGGGGCCGGAAATTGTAAGGCAGGCATACCGCCAGTTTGCCGGCAGCTTCGATAAACAAAACGGCGGGTTCGGAGGCGCGCCGAAGTTTCCTGCGCCCCACAATCTGATGTTTCTGATGGAGTACGGTATCAGAGAAGACAGGCCGGAGGCGGTTTCCATGGCGGAAACAACGCTCACTCAGATGTACCGGGGCGGAATCTTCGACCACATTGGCGGCGGATTTTCACGATATTCCACGGATGAGAGATGGCTGGTGCCGCATTTTGAAAAGATGCTGTATGACAATGCCCTGCTTGTGATGGCTTATGTAAAAGCATACGGTCTGACCGGGCGTAAATTATACGGGTGTGCGGCAGAAATGGTTCTCAAATATATAGAAGCCGAGCTTACGGACCCACAGGGAGGATTCTACTGCGGCCAGGATGCGGACAGTGACGGAGTGGAGGGAAAGTATTACGTCTTCACCCCGGAGGAAATAAACGAAATTCTTGGAACAAAGCAGGGAAAAGCGTTCTGCCGGAACTATGGGATTACCGGGCCGGGCAATTTTGAGGGAAAAAGCATTCCAAATCTCCTTGGCAACGAAGCGTATGAAAGCATTTGTGAGGAGCGGCCCGGAGCTGAGGAAGAGGACGGCAGGAGTAAAAGCCGCAGAGAAGCGGATGAGGTATATGAGAAGCTGTATGCTTACCGCCTCAAAAGGACGAGGCTCCATAAGGATGATAAGATACTGGTTTCCTGGAACGGATGGATGATAAGCGCCTGCGCAAAGGCCGGAGCGGTGCTCGGGGAGAAAAAATATGTGGATATGGCAGTCCGTGCGGAAGAATTTATCCGTACGGCGCTTGTAAGGAACGGACGCCTGCTGGTCCGTTACCGGGACGGGGAAGCCGCCGGGGAGGGAAAGCTGGATGACTACGCCTGCTATAGCCTGGCTCTTCTGGAGCTTTACCGTGTGACGTTCCGGACCGATTATCTGGACAGGGCAGCCGGCTGGGCGGACAAGATGGTTGAGCAGTTTCTGGATCGGGAGCGTGGCGGCTTCTTCCTCAATGCAAAAGACGCAGAGCGGCTGATCGTGAGAACAAAGGAGACATACGACGGGGCGATGCCGTCGGGAAACTCTGCGGCGGCCCGTGTGCTGCAGCATCTTGCCCAGCTCACCGGTGAGGCGAAATGGCAGGAGGCGCTGGAAGGACAGCTTAAATACCTGGCGGGAGCTATGGAGGGATATCCCTATGGACACAGCTATGCGCTTCTGACGATGCTGGACGTCCTGTATCCGTCAAGAGAGCTGGTCTGCACACTCTCATCCGGCTGTTGCGGGGATGAACGCGTTAAATTGACAAATCAGCTTGCATACCTGGCTCAGACAGTGCCGGGGCTGGCCGTCATCGTGAAAACAGAGGAGAACCGGGACGCCCTAAAAAAACTGGCGCCTTATACGAGGGATTACCCTGTACCCGAGGCGGGGAACCTGTTCTATCTTTGCAGCGGCAAAAGCTGTATGCCTCCGGTACCGGAGCTTTCTAAGCTTTACGAAAAATTGAAGGAGTCATAAAAGTTTATAAATAAGAAATCCCGTCAGTGAAGGAATCCCTCAGACTATATAATGTTTGAGGGATATTTTTCATTTAACAGGAGAGTTCGTCCTATAATACGATAACCTGTGCGCACAGCGTCCTTCAGCGCTGAATTTTCTGGCTCAGCAGATCCAGATTTTTTACAGTCTCGCAGGTTAAGAAATGTTCAATCTTTTCCGCCTGTTCCAGCTCATCCTCCGAATGGTTCAGCAGACAGAGAAAGCGGTGAATTACGTCGTGGCGGTAAAGCAGGTAATTTCCCATCGCCCTCCCTCTTTCCGTCAGAGCGATATCTCCGTACCGCTCCGCCAGGACAAAACCCTCCTGAACAAGCTGCTGGACCATTTTGGTCGCGGAAGAAGCTTTAACATGGAGCATCCTGGAAAGCTCACTGACCCTGACAGAACCGCCCTGCCCTGACAGGCGGGTAATCATTTCAAGATAATCTTCCATAGCGCTTGTCATTTTGCTGTCTGACTGCAGCCTGTAGCCTTTCATTGTATAGAACCCGTCGTTCTGATTCATATGCTCCCCCATCTTTCCGAAAAACGAACCGGTCACTTTTGTCACCATATTGCAGCCTTCAGAATAACATGTTAGTAAAAGTTTCCTTATCCTAAAATTTATTCGAGAGGGGTCAGTATTATGAGTGAACAAAGTTGCCTGAATGACATGAGACCCGGACAGCGCGCAAGCATCAGCACATTGAAAAGCACGGGAAGTATGCGGCGCAGGCTGCTGGATATCGGGTTGGTAGAAGATACACAGGTGGAGTGCATCGGCAGAAGTCCGGGAGGCGATCCGACGGCATTTCTCATCAGGGGAGCGGTGATAGCGATCCGTTCCGAGGATTGTGCGGATATTCTGATTCAAGAGCCGGAGATGGAGGTGGCGCAATGGGGCTGACAGCGCATTCGGTCGGAATTAAAGCGGTAGATTCGGGCCTTGTCATTAAAAAGCAGACTCAGGAAGACAAAGTGGTTGCCCTGGCGGGGAATCCGAACGTGGGGAAAAGCACGGTATTTAACGCTCTGACCGGCATGAACCAGCATACGGGCAACTGGCCCGGCAAAACCGTAGCCAATGCGCAGGGTTACTGCTCTACCGGGAAACAGTCCTATGTCATGGTGGATATTCCGGGTACGTATTCTCTGATGGCTCATTCCACCGAGGAAGAAGTCGCGAGAAACTTTATCTGCTTCGGCGGACCGGATGCGGTAGTCGTAGTCTGTGACGCCACCTGCCTGGAGCGCAATCTCAACCTCGTTCTGCAGACGATAGAGATTTCGTCCAGAGTTGTAGTCTGTGTCAATCTGATGGATGAGGCAAAACGGAAAAACATCCGGCTTGATTTACCTTTGATATCAAAACGGCTGGGCGTACCGGTGGTGGGGGCCACGGCGCGCAAAAAGAAAACGCTGGATGAGATGATGAATGCTCTGGACGGCGTAGTGTCGGGGGAAATAAAGACATCTCCGCTCACTGTTGTATATCCGGAGGCGGTAGAGGAGGCTGTGGCCCGGCTCGAACCGGTTGTGCGGGAGAAAGCAGAAGGAAAGTTAAACAGCCGGTGGCTGAGCCTCAAACTGCTGGATGCCGATGAATCCCTCATCAGGGAGATTGACGCCTACCTCGGGGAAGAGTTTCTGAAAGATGAAGAACTTGTAAACGAACTGGCTGCGGCAAAGGAAAAACTGCTGGAGCAGGAGATTGACGGCGACCGGTTCAAGGATATGATTGTATCTGCCCTTGTTAAAAGTGCGGAGGAAGTCTGCGCAGAGGCAGTGGCCTTTGAAAACCACGAATATGCGGCTTCAGACAGGAAACTTGATAAAATTCTCACAAGCAGGCTGACCGGATATCCGGTGATGATTCTTTTGCTGGCCATGGTTTTCTGGCTGACCATAACAGGCGCCAATTACCCATCACAGCTTCTGGCAGACGGCCTGTTCTGGGTTCAGGACAGACTGACGGAACTGTTCGTCTATCTGAATGCGCCCGACTGGCTCCACGGAATACTGATCCTGGGAGTTTACCGTGTCCTGGCATGGGTCGTATCGGTTATGCTCCCGCCTATGGCAATCTTCTTTCCGCTCTTTACCCTGCTTGAGGATGCCGGATATCTGCCCCGTGTTGCCTATAATCTGGATAAATCCTTTAAGCGCTGCTGTGCCTGCGGAAAACAGGCGCTCTGTATGTGCATGGGCTTTGGCTGTAACGCAGCCGGCGTCATTGGCTGCCGGATCATCGACTCGCCCAGGGAACGTCTGCTGGCAATCCTGACCAACAATTTTGTGCCGTGCAACGGGAGGTTTCCGACGCTGATTGCAATATTAACCATGTTCTTTGTCGGCACCGCCGGGGGAGCGCTTTCTTCCGTCCTGTCTGCGGTTCTGCTGACAGCCGTTATCGTGTTCGGGATTGCGATGACCTTTGTCATGACCAGGCTGTTATCCAAAACACTGCTGAAGGGGATGCCGTCTTCCTTTACGCTGGAACTTCCGCCATACCGGAAACCGCAGATTGGAAAGGTGCTTGTGCGCTCCATCTTCGACAGGACCCTGTTCGTTCTGGGGAGAGCGGTTGTCGTAGCGGCGCCTGCCGGGCTTGTCATCTGGCTGATGGCCAATATCGACATAGGCGGTGTGAGTATATTAACCCATTTTTCCTCTTTCCTGGATCCGCTGGCAAACCTGATGGGGCTGGACGGCGTAATTCTGACAGCATTTATTCTGGGATTTCCGGCCAATGAGATTGTGATTCCCATCATCATTATGGCATATACGGCACAGGGAAGCATCCTGGAGCTGGATAGCCTTTCGCAGATGAGAGAGCTTTTTGTAAGCAACGGCTGGACCTGGATTACAGCCATCAGCACAATGCTCTTTTCTCTGATGCACTGGCCCTGCTCCACAACACTTCTGACCATTAAGAAAGAGACGGGAAGTTTAAAATGGACGGCTCTGGCGGCGGCGCTTCCGACCGTGACCGGAATGCTCATCTGTATCCTGTTTACATTTATTGCCAGACTCTTTGGATAAGGCGGTTTCAGGGAGTAATTGGGAAATCTCCGGGCCCTGTATAGATACCCATCATTAGAGTAATTCTAAGAAAATAATGTGTTAATGTCAATTAGTCATCATTAGGGTATCTGGCAGTAAGGGTGAGATGTCATGAAAATATATCAGTTTAACGGAAAATCGAATATCTGTGGAGAGAATATCAGACGGATCAGGGAGTATCAGAAGCTGACTCAGGCTCAGCTCGCCGCCCGGCTGCAGTCACGGTATAATGTACAGCTGGAGCAGCGCTCTATCAGCAGAATTGAAATCGGGGAACGTTTCCTTACGGATTATGAGGTGCTGGCAATCAGCAAGGCTTTGAAGGTTGATATTAAAAGTTTATATGAAGGATTTAATATAGAGCAATAAGGCGGACGGGTGATTCCCTGCCGCCTTGTTGCTTTTTTGATGACGGTGACCTGTGCGCGGAGCGTGCAGGTTATCGTCACTGTATTTACCTGTTCCTTTTGGGAAAGACTTACGGTGTAGTGAAAAAAATTCACAAAACCGGGTTTATGGTATTTAATGTTATTTATGGAAATACCGACCTATAGAAGACTTAACATCCAGGAGGAATACGGCATGAGCAGGACTTACAAACTTACCATGAACAAAGTAGAGCAGTTTAAATGGAATCTGATGGAGCAGGAGCGCAGTGAAGCCACAATTGAGAAATACATCAGGGATATCAATGCATTTTTTGAATGGCTTCCGGAGGGGAAAAGAGTAGATAAACCTGTCACGATTGCATATAAGCAAAGCCTGCTTGAAAGAGGCTATGCATCGTCCAGCATCAATTCCATGGTTGCGGCTCTTAACAGCTTTTTTTCATACAGTGAGTGGGGGGATTGCAGAATCAGGCCGCTGCGGATACAGGCCCAGACGATGGTTTCAGAAGAAAGGAAGCTGACTAAGGAGGAGTATAAGAGACTGCTTCATGCTGCGAAAGAAAAGAATGAACGTTTGTACCTTGTCATGCAGAGTATCTGCTCAGTGGGACTTCGTGTGAGTGAGCTTAAGTTTCTGACGGTGGAAGCCGTACACAGGGGCAGGACGGTGGTAAATAACAAAGGAAAGATGCGCACGGTCGTGCTGCCGCCAAAGCTGTGTCTCATCCTGAAGAAGTACTGCAGGCGCCAGAGAGTAACGGGAGGGAGCATCTTTGTAAGCCGTACGGGACGTCCGCTGGACCGCTCCAATATCTGGAGTGCGATGAAAGAGCTGGCGAAAGCAGCGGGTGTGGCGGCAGATAAAGTGTTTCCGCATAATCTGCGCCATCTGTTTGCCTCAGTCTATTATGAACGGTTTCAGGACATCGTGAAGCTTGCGGATATCCTGGGCCACAGCAATGTAAATACGACGAGGATTTACACTACGGCCACGGCGGCACAATATCAGGCCCAGATTGCTGTTCTGGGACTCCTGAACCCATAGAAAGCAAAAAAATAAAGAGCAGCTGTCCGAATAATACAGGACAATATGCACCTTATCTAAATAATATCAGATGATTTAACAGAGCCGCGATTTGTTTTGACCACATAATAATGATTATGTGGTTTTTGCAGAAAAACGGTGTAAGGGGCCGGTATTTCCATCCTGATTTATGACTGAAAAGCAGTTTAGCCGATTTGTCAGACAAGGAACCGGAGAACGGCGGGCAGCGCAAACAGGCCGATTTGAACATTTAAATTCAAGTCAGCCTGTTTGCCGTCTGTAAATTTTGCCAATACCAGTTTATAAAGACTTGTTTTTGGGAATATTTTGTGATATTCTGGTAATTGACCGTTAAGGTATGTATTTTCAGCGAAGCGGTTACCACATAATCATTATTATGTTAATAACGCGCTGCTGTTGTACTGAAAGATAAGGTGATAATTATGTCAGTAAAGAATGCGGCCTCGCCGCAAAGCTTCGTGATTGCCGCTTCCGGCATGGAATGCTGGTACCAGCCGATTTACCATGTAGGGAAAAAAAGGATAACCGAAGTAGAGATACTGCTCCGGGTCAGCGACGGCGATGCCGGATTCTTTGATACCGAACATTATGTGCAGCAGGCCGAGCAGAGCGGAGACCTCGGGCAGATAGACTGGTGGATGTTTTGCCAGGCCTGCCATGCATTTCCGGAGCTTAACAGGTACGGGATAGAGAAAATTAATATTAATCTGTCGCCGTCAACCTGTATGGAACCGGGACTCGCCCGTAAAGTAGGAACAGCCTTAATTACGGGCGGAGTCCGTCCCGGCCAGATCTGTATGGAGGTCAGTGAAAGCGCGGGACTGCCGGATGAGACAAGCTTTCTGCAGACAGTCCGGGAGCTATATGACATCGGTATTTCAATCGCTATCGATGATTTTGGTAAAGGTTATTCGGGGCTTCTGCGTTTGCTTCGGATGCCGTTCCATGTTATAAAGCTGGACAAAGAGCTTGTATGGGCCATGGATAACCAGCGCCTGGCAAAGCCCCTTGTCAGGAACATCATTGACTTTGCCGGAGCGAATCACTTTCAGGTGACGGCGGAGGGAGTGGAAACAATACGGACGGCCCGAAGCCTGGCAGAAATGGGCTGCCATTACCTTCAGGGGTATTTAATCAGCAGGCCGCTGCCCTTTGAAGAGCTGCTCCTGTTCCTGAATCAGGAAGGAAAACGGATCCTCTGATTCCCAATCAAGTCATATCATCGCGCAGCGCGTCAATAATGTTTTCTCTCTTTAACCGGCTTACGGCATACATCATTGTGATGAAGACAATAAGGAGTACACTGAACACACTGGCCGCCATACCGCGCCAGGGAAATACAAAATGGAAATCCTCCATTTTTTCCACGGATGCCAGACCTCTGTAAATCAGCCATGAGGCGGCTGCAGACAGCGGCAGGCCGGTGAAAAGTGTCCACATTCCGTAAAAAACACACTCATAAGTCATCATTTTATTAAAATCACGGCCGGACATTCCCACCGATCGGAGCATGGCAAGCTCCCGTCTGCGCAGCTGGATATTCGTGGAGATCGTGTTAAATACATTGGCAACCGCAATCAGTGAAATCATGATGACAAAGACGTAAGTAAACACATCAATCACAAAGGCTGCGCTGTAGAACTGATCCAGTATTTCGGACAGGTTGTAGAGGGTATACTCAGACGTAATCCCTGCATCCTGAATTATCAATTCCATCTCCCTCACCGATTCCGAAGGATTTTCCGACCAAAAGCCCAGTCCGGTAACTTTATGGGTATCCGGGGTTTCAAACCTTTTTCTGACGGAATCCGGAGCTATGACCATAAATACCCGGTCAGGCTGTTCCGGCCCGGATGCCTGCTTCGGGGGCGGATCGACCGGATACGTATCGGCAAAGGTAATATTCAGTTTCTGTTCCCTGGCTGCTATGGGGCTGCCGTTTCTTTCCGGCGCGGCAGACAGGGTCATGGATGGCTCTTTAAATAAATCAAAGATTTCCCCGCTTCCCTTCTCTGTGCCGGTCCTCTGTTTGGCTACGGCAATCAAATCCGCATCCGGCCCGGTGCAGTTTTCTTCGGGCAGTCCCAATTCACTGATAAAACGCAGATATTCACGGTCCGGGATGAACTGGATATCCATGGGCAGATAAATCGTCCCGTCCGGCTGAGCGCCGTCTCTGTATTCCTGACAGCGGCTGGACAAACTGCCTGCATCGACAGCGGCAACATAGGACAGAACCGTCTGATACATGCTTTTATAAACTCCGTCCGCTGATTTAAGCCTGTCGTAGAGCGGGAGCAGTTCACTGTCCTCCATGTCCCGGACATCGAAGAAGATGTCATAGCCGATATCCACAATATACCGCTGTGATATCCGCTTCAGTGTGGTGCTGAAAGCACTGCCTGATACGAAGAGTACGACGCTGAGGACCAGGGACATCACGATGGTGCGATAGCGCTTTTTATTCCTCTTAAAATTCTTAAGCGCAAGTGTTCCCTCCAAACCGTACAGACGGAGCGCCAAACCGGATGTTTTCACTTCGTTTGGCCTGGTTTTTACCTCATTTGTCTGGCGGATACATTCCATGACGGGAGTGTTTGAGGCTTTTCTGGCCGGAATATATGCTGAAATCAAGATGGTAACCAGGCTGAGCGCGGCTGCCGCCGCAATGGCGGGAACGGATACCGATAAGGTCAGGGGAACCGTGCTGTGGATAATATTCCGGAACTTTCCGGCAACGACAGGGAGCAGAAGCCGGACGCTGCCGATACCGGCTAATATGCCCGCCGGTATTCCGGCTGCGCCGATGCAGAGCCCTTCAAACAGTACCGAATTCAGAAGCTGTTTTGACGTTGCACCCACCGACGAAAGAATACCGAACTGGCGTATGCGTTCGTTTAGTGAGATATTGAAGGAATTATAAATCAGAAAAACCGAGCCGGTCATAATTATGGCAGCCAAAATGAGGCCGACCGTGTACAAAAGCGTATTGAACAATCTGTTTTCCGAGATTCCCATAAAACGCAGTACGGAATCATTTAAGAGAAACGGGTACCCTCCGGCTGCACGGCCTGCGTAAGCACTGACCTTGCGCGGCTTTTTCAGTGTGGCAAAAAAACTCAGACTGCCGGTTTGGGCCGATGCGTCCGCCTTCGTTATCAGCGTATATCCGGGAGCGGAGTGTTCCTCAAAGCCGGGCCTTTCGCATATGCCTGTAACTGTATAGGTTTTTACTGCGTCCGGCAGCAGGCTTTCACCGCCGTCTTTTGTACCGTCCCCGGGCCGGTAAGGATCGTGCTGGCTCAAGTTTCTGTCACCGTCCGTGCGGGTTCCGACGGCAAGGGAAAGGGTGTCGCCCACCTTGAACCTGACCCCGCCTTTTATCGCGATATGGGCCGGTACGAGAACTTCTTTGCTGTTTTCTGGCATTCTGCCGGAAATCAGGCGGACGGGCAGGGTGTTAAATGTATCCTCGCTGAATCCGGCGATAAAAAGATAAGGTTTCTCCGGACTTTTGGCGCCGTCCAGCACCGCATAGCCGATATTTTCAAAAGAGGCGGAGCCTGACAGCTCTTTGTCGCCCGCCCGTTCCCGGACAAAAGAAGAGGGGACATCCGGAAACTCAATGTGCCAGTCTCCATATTTTGCTATTGAATTATTGAGCAGAAAATTCAGAAGAGAGGTGCCGAAGGCAGCGACGGCCGTAATCATGGCGGCTGACAGAATCACTCCGATTACCGTCACAATGGTCCGTGAGCGGCTCTTCTTCATGCTTTGCAGCGCAATCCTGCTGAAAATGTTCATCGCCGCACCACCCTTTCGTCCCGCACCACCCTGCCGTCCGAGATACCGATAATGCGGTCTGCCTGCAGGGCGATATTCTCATCATGGGTGACGAGAAGCAGGGTCTGTCCGTATTTTTTATTGCTCTCCTTCAGCAGCTTTATAATTTCGTGGCCGTTCCGGCTGTCCAGGCTGCCGGTGGGTTCATCAGCGAGGCAGACCTGTGGCGCGTTCATCAATGCGCGGCCGATGGAAACACGCTGCTGCTGTCCGCCTGAGAGCTGGTTTGGCAGATGGGTCCTGCGCTCCTTAAGTCCCAGCATTTGGAGGAGATCGTTAAGCCGCTCCTCATTGACCTTGCGCCTGTCCATCAGGATCGGCAGAGTGATGTTCTCCACTACGTTCAGCGTGGGAATCAGGTTGTGGAACTGGTAAATCAGCCCGACCTGCCTCCTGCGGAAAATAGCCAGTTTTTCATTATTCTGCGCATATACATCCTGTCCGTCCAGATACACCTTTCCGCCTGTGGGTACATCTACGCCGCCGATAATGTGGAGCAGCGTGGATTTGCCGGAGCCGGAAGCTCCGATAATTGCAACAAATTCCCCCTTTTCGATAGTGAGTGAGACATGGTCCAGGGCGGTAACCTGGTTTTTGCCGCTGCCGTAGATCTTGCAGAGATTTTCAATTTTTAACAGCTCCATTCTGTGAGCCTCCTTCCTTATGGTTTACCCATATATCATAGAGCGTTAAACTCACATTCCGGTGACTTTTCGGTGAGAGAACCGTCACTTTGCCCTGTCACTTTGCTCTGTCACATCGCTCTGTCACTTTGGAAAGCGGATGGTGAAGACCGCCCCGCCCCGGGGATGGTTTTTCGCGGTGACGGTACCTCCCTGGCTTGTGATAATCATCCGGCAGAGCGCCAGTCCGATTCCATAGCCCTGTACGCCTGTGCTTTTTCCCCTGTAAAATCTGTCAAAGAGACAGGGTAAGTCTTCCTGATTAAATCCGGCGCCGTTGTCATGAATCATGATTTCGGTAAACAGCACGTTATCCGTACAGACGATTTCGATCAACCCGTCGTCGCCTGCGCTTTCCATGCAGTTTTTGAGGATATTCTGGATTGCCTGCACAAGCCAGCCGTTGTCGCCCTGAATGATGACTCCCTCCGGCGCATCCACCTGAACGATAATGCGGTGCAGATCCATTGTAATAAGGAAGGGGCAAAGTGAGGAGCGTATCAGTTCGTTTACATCGACCGGCCCGCGTTGGAATACGACAACCCCGGCGTCCAGCCGCGATAATTTGAGCAGGGATGTGATCAGCCAGTCCATCTGCACAAGAAGTTCCTCGGTTTCCCTCAGAAATGCCCTCCGCTCATTTTCATCCGCGGTGTCTGAGAGCAGTGACAGGATGAGGTTTGCCGATGTGAGCGGTGTCCTAAGCTGGTGGGCGATGTCGGCCAGGGAGTCAGACAGCCGGATTTTATCCTGTTTCAGTGCATCGTTCTGTTCCCGGATGCGCTGCATCATTTTTGTGATTTCACTGTGCAGGATGGAAAGCTCGCCCTCATCCATCTCACCGAGATCCAGCCGCCCGGCATTGTGAAGCACGAGATCGATTTGACTGGAGAGCAGGGCGATGCGGTTATACCGGATTTTGGTAAACACAAAAAATGCTGCGCCGAAGGCAGCGCAGGAAAATGATAAAAGCAGTCCCGCCGCCGTACTGATTGCAAAGCCAAGCGCAACAGATGCGGCGGACATTAAGGCGAATAGAATGGCAAACTGCCTAAATTCCCTGTTACGAAGCATCATTTCCTCCCAGTCTGTATCCCGTGCCCCGGACCGTCAGTATAATCTGCGGGTTTGCAGGATCGTTTTCTATTTTCTCACGCAGACGTTTGATATACACCGTCAAGGTATTGTCATTGACGAATTCGCCTGCCGCATCCCATAATTCGTCAAGAAGCCGGCTCCTTGTGATAATATTTTTGGGATTGTTCATAAATATCAGGAGCAGGCGGTATTCCAGCGCGGAAAGAAAAATCTCCCTGCCGTATTTTGTCACAACGCCGCTTGCCGTATCGACACAAAGACCGCAGACTTCAAACGCCTGCCCGGCACGTTCCTGTTTCCGGAGTGCCGCACGGATTCGCGCAATCAGTTCGCGGGGCCGGAAGGGCTTTGTGATATAGTCGTCCGCGCCCATGTTAAGCCCCGTCACGACACTTGCCTCGTCGCCGGAGGCAGTCAGAAAAAGTACGGGAATCTGATACCGTTCTTTAATTTCCGTGCAGACCGTGAAACCGTTCCCGTCCGGCAGGGCAATGTCTACCAATGCCAGGTCAAAAAGGTTTCCGGCCAGCATGGCGGAGGCCTCCCCCCGAGTGGCTGCGTGGCTGACCGTAAATCCCTCCGAGCGAAGTAAAAGCGTGAGGTTTTTAGCAATTGCCTTATCGTCCTCAACTAAAAATATCCGTGTCATCAGTTGTTCCTCCTGTCCTTATGTCTCTATCTGTGGGCGCAGGCAGGGGGCCGGCAGAGACGCCTGCGCGTTTTGAATGAATTTAATTTTATTATAGCCTAAAGGGGAGGGGACGTCAAAAGAATGGAGATTTAGTTAAGCAGGTGAGGACGCCGCCGGTACGGCCAGCGGACGGGG
>ERZ791765.239-NODE-239-length-69551-cov-47.113604_pt1 | contig 69551 bp, 50 predicted proteins | sample MGYA00509949_ERZ791765 | MGnify/ENA primary metagenome ERZ791765 (study PRJEB30046, sample SAMN00791980) | human gut metagenome | study: EMG produced TPA metagenomics assembly of the A metagenome-wide association study of gut microbiota in type 2...
CAAAAGTAACAAGAATATCCCGAACCGCCAAACTTTCAAACGAAAAAAATGAGGGGGAACGAAAACTTTTCCGAATGTTTGACAAGAAAGGGTGTTTTATATAAAAATACACCTTATATTATTTACACGCGCACGAGAAGGGAAAACAGCCTCCTACTCCCTAAGGGGACTTTGCATTTCTGACATGGGGAGAAATCTGCCCCTCTGCAAGGTCATTTAAACTTGATGAGATTTTGATAGGGCCAATGAGGAACGGTAGCTATTGGACGGGGGAAATGAGTATATGTATTGGCCACACCAACCAAAATCGGTGAAAGGAATCTCTGCAAGACAGCGGATTGCAGTGAATAATACTAACAAAAACGCATTCGCCAAAACTCCTCATCCGGAACGGAGAACCGGCTTCAGGCCATCGGGAAAACCTATGGTTGTTCTCTTTCGGGCCTTTTGAGCTTGCGAAAGAGCCACACTTGAAAGCCGAAAAGGCTACAGTCGCATCGCAACAGTGCCTCTTTTGCAAGTCCGTTTGGGCCCTTTCAGGCCCGTTTTCGGAACCAAATAGGTGTCAGTAAAATTCAAGCCACTGATTGTCAGCACTTTGATAACACCGCCAAAAATCGTTTATTTGCGCCGAGTGGGCCGCCCGTTACAAATATCGCAAGCAGAGAAGCCGAAAACGACCAAATAGTTTGACACCCATCTATCTGCCTGAATCTTCTTCCCAAGAGGAGGCCCACCCCGGCCCTTCCTGTAGGGAGGGGGCGAAGGACAAGAGGCCCATTTGGCCCACCCCGGACCCAGAAGGCTCGGGATACACAGTAGTGTGTCATCTGCCGGAAAAAATCCGCCGACTCGGGACACATGAAAAAGTGCCGGATTCTTCACAGAGTCCGGCACTTGAAAATTAACTTAAAAAGAGAACTTATGCTGGCTCTACGCCAGTAGTGTTTTGGTTTATATCAATTCTTCCGAGACAAGGGCAAAACATATTGCCAGTCTTTCGCGATAGTAGAATTTCATCCAACGCTTTCAAAGAAAGAGAGAAAGCCCGCAGGATTGTCTCTTTTCCAATGGCAAAGGTAGCCATAAACGTGCAAATGGCATTTGGCCAAAGAGACATTCTGTATGGCTGAAGGGACTTTTTACCCCTTTTCACGCCATTTGGAGACCAAAACGGCGCGAAAAGAGCCTACCCGCGCCCCCTCACTCCACGCCGACAATCCGCGTGGGAGCTTGCTCCTTGTTGCGCCGATTGGTGACAGTGACCACCGCCTGCCCCAGATTGAGGAAAGCCTGTCCCGTGACCGTGTTCACGTCGAGAGCCGCCGGCGTGCCCGCATCCCCCTTCTCGCAGATGCTCTGCACGATGGGTATCTGCGCCAGCAGCGGACACCCCATCTCCTCGGCCAACTTCTTGCAGCCGTCTTTGCCGAAGATGTAGTAGCGGTTTTCCGGCAGTTCGGCGGGCGTAAACCACGCCATGTTCTCCACCAGTCCGAGGATGGGCACGTTGACCTTGTCGTTGCGGTACATGTCAATGCCCTTGCGCGCGTCGGCAAGCGCCACACTCTGCGGTGTGCTCACGATGACCGCCCCCGTGATGGCCAACGTCTGGAGCAGCGTGAGATGGATGTCGCTCGTGCCCGGAGGAGTGTCGAGGATGAAATAATCGAGTTCGCCCCAGTCGGCATCGGCGATGAGTTGCTTGAGCGCCGACGTGGCCATGCCGCCCCGCCAGAGTGTTGCCGTTTCGGGATTGACGAAGAAGCCGATGCTGAGCAACTTCACCCCATACTTCTCGACAGGTTCGATGAGCTGCCGGCCATCCTTCTCGACGGCGTAGGGGCGCACATCCTCCACGCCGAACATCTTGGGCATGGACGGGCCGAAGATGTCGGTGTCGAGCAGTCCCACCTTATATCCCAGACGCGCCAAGGCGATGGCGAGGTTGGCCGAGACGGTGCTCTTGCCCACTCCACCCTTGCCCGAACTCACGGCGATGATGTTTTTCACCTGCGGCAGCAACTTGCCCACCTCCGGCCGGGGGGCCGACTTGAACTCGGTGGTGATTTCTACCTCCACCTCAGGGCCCACATGATAGTGGATGGCCGCCTCGGCAGCCTTCAGCGTAGACTTGAGGAAAGGATCGGTTTCGCGGGGAAATATCAGTGTGAACGAAGTTTTCATACCTGCCACGGCAGGCTGGTCGGCCAGCATCTCGCTCTCGATGATGCTCTTCTTCGTGCCGGGATAAATCACAGTGGCCAAGGCATCTGTGATGAGTTTGGGATATAATGTCATGTTTGTATAATTAATTATAGGTGCAAAAGTACCGATATTCGGGTGAATTTACAAATAAAAACTAATAAATTTCCGTGTGTGGCTGATTTTCAGTAACTTTGCCGGGAACAACAAGAATACACCGAAAATGAAGATACGACTCCTTTTCTCCCTCCTCCTCTGTGCGACAGCCGCCACCCTCCCTGCCGCCAACGTCTATTGGTTTGACGGCCGGCAGCACGTGAGCTATGTCCGGCAGAAGAAACTCTCGCCCGTGGTGGAACAAGCCATCGACCTGTTTTCGGCCGACATGACAGCCGTCACAGGCCGCAATGCCCAAGAGAAGAGCAACGGCCAGATCGTGATTTTCCAGCTTGACCTGCTTGACAACAAGGAATTCAAGCAACTCACAGCCCTGCACGTGCCCATCAACAAGTTTATAGCCCGTCCCGAAGCCTTCTACATCGGGCTGCGCGGGCAGAATATCGTGGTGGCCGGCAGCGATGCCCGGGGCACGGCCTACGGACTGCTCGAACTCTCGCGGCAGGCAGGTGTGTCGCCCTGGACGGAGACCGGACTGCCCCCCGAGCGACGACACACCCTCAGCATGGACAGCAAAACGGAGATACTCCAATGGCCGGCCACCGCCGTGCGCGCCCTGCAACCCTTCAGCAACACGCGCCGCGACTTCGACAATGACGATTACCGCAAGCTCTTCCGCCTGATGCTGCGCCTGCGGCTCAACACCCTCGTGCCCGACAGCCATACCGAGCACCACGCCACGGGCAAGGCGTTCAGGCACTTTGCCCAAGAGCAAGGCGTGGACATTGCCACCGCCCGCCAGTGTGAGGGAGCCGAGACACTCGACTTGGCCTACATCGGCGACGCCTCCCACGAGCTCTCGCTCTCAACCCCACAACCCGGCATTGTGGCCGAACAGCTCGACCGCGCGTCACGGACCGCCGACCGCCGGCCGTGGCTCGTGCGCATCCACCGCCCAACCTGCGCCGACTTTGCCCTGCAACTCTTTGCCGACATGGCCTGGAGCCACACCCCCGCGGGCAGCGACCGGCTCACCAACCGCTACCGGACATGGCTCGCCGGCCTCTTTGGCGACGTGGCGGCACAGAAGCTCATGCCCCTGATGACCGACTACTACCGGCTCACGGGCATCTGCAAACCCGAACTGCTGGAGTATGCCGACTTCAACGAAGGAGAGTTCGGCAACGAACTCGAACGCTACATCGCCGCCTACAAGAGTCTTGCCAGACGCCTCGACAGCGTAGATGGCACCATCGACCGCGAGCGAAAGACCGCCTACGAAGCCGCCATCAAATATCCCGTGACCGCAGCAGCCATCACCGTAGAGATGAACTTGCAGGCGCAGGAGGCCCGCAACATCGCACGGCCGGGACTCTTCTACCGAGACCGCGAGGCACTGGCCGCCGCAGCCAACAGTCTGCGCGCCTACGACAGGCTCAAGGAGCTCAACGCCCGAATGGGCAACCGACGCCCCACCCCGATGCCCAAACTGCCGGGCAAGCTCACCGACAAGCAGGTGAAACAATATGCCACCGACGAACAGCCGGAACTGCAACCGCTGCCCGCACAGCTCGGCAGCACCGTGGCCCTCAATGCGGCAGCCTACTCCTCGTCCTCGGCAGGCACGGCAAGGCAGCCCATGACGGGCCACAGCATGAATGCCGTGAGGTTGCCACGAGGCGGAGTGGTGCGCTACACGTTCATGGCCAAGGAAGACAACCCGGCCGTGGTGAGGGTGGCCACTATCCCGCGCAGCGGCACAAACTACCAAGTGAGCATCGACGGCACGCAGACACAGACCGCCTACACGCGCATCGCCACCGCCGACCTGTTGCGCGGACAGACCGTCGTGTCATTCAACTTCCGTGTGCCCAAAGGTCTTCACACGCTCGAAATCAAGGCCCTCAGCGACGGTGTCACTGTGGACCAATGGATGTTCGACTTCGACATCAACCGCCAGTTCTACATGTTTCCCGTGACGGACTATTAGACACGCGATGGGAAGTTAAAAGGAGTTGGAAGAGTCAAAGACACCGATCTCATAACTTGATGGTCAGCGTGAAGCTGCTGCCTTCAACTCCTCCAACTCCCTTTACTCTTCTCCACCCGCTCACTAATATCAAGACAACCAACGAGTTATATCGACAAAAATACTGAAAAAAAGCAGGCTAACATTTTTTAGTTTCGATAAAAACTTGTATCTTTGCACACCGATTCGAATGAGAATAAAGATAATTCAGACAAAAAAGATAAAAACGAAGTATGACTAAAGCAGAAATCATCAGCGAGGTTGCCATGGCGACCGGCCTTTCCAAGAGAGAAGTGACAGCCGTGGTGGAAGCCTTCATGGAAAGTGTCAAGAACCACCTTCTGAAGAAAGAGAGCGTATTCCTGCGCGGCTTCGGCAGTTTCATCATCAAACACCGTGCTGCCAAAACCGCCCGCAACATCTCCAAAAACACCACCATCACCATCGCCGCCCACGATCTGCCCAGTTTCAAGCCCGCCAAGAGTCTGGTGGAGCAGATGAGAGGCGAGTGAACCGCATGGCGGAGCATGAACCCGAAAGCGAATCAGAATCAAAATCAAACAATATTAAAATTTCAAAATTATGCCAAACGGAAAGAAAAAGAAGGGTCACAAGATGGCCACTCACAAGCGTAAGAAGAGACTGCGCAAGAACAGACATAAGAGCAAGTAAGCACGCTTACTGCTCATCAGTCTATTCAGACTGAGGGGCGTGTCAGCCAATCGAGCACGATTCGTTGACATGCCCCTTTTCATTCAAGGCGCGTGAAAATGAAACACGCCGCAACAAGTATTAAAACAAGCAAGAAATGACAAGCGAAGTAGTAATCGATGTCCGACAAGACGAAATTTCCATAGCCCTGCTCGAAGACAAGCAACTGGTGGAATATCAGAACGAGCCCCGACAGGCCTCTTTCACCGTCGGCAACATCTACATGGCAAAGGTCAAGAAGCTCATGCCCGGACTGAATGCCTGTTTTGTAGACGTAGGCTATGAGCGCGATGCCTTTCTTCATTATCTCGACCTGGGAAGCCAGTTCAACTCCTACCAGAAGTATTTCAAGCAGGTGCAGAGCGACCGCAAGAAACTTTATCCCTTTGCCAAAGCCACCCGTCTGCCCGACCTCGACAAGGCCGGAAGCATCACCCAACCCCTCCAACCGGGGCAGGAGGTGATGGTGCAGATCGTCAAAGAACCTATTTCCACCAAAGGCCCGCGCCTCACGGGAGAACTCTCCTTCGCTGGCCGCTACTTGGTGCTCATCCCCTTTGGGGATAAAGTTTCGGTTTCCACCAAAATCAAGAGCGGCGAAGAGCGCGCACGCCTCAAGCAGCTCATCCACAGCATCAAACCCAAGAACTGCGGCGTCATCGTGCGCACGGTGGCCGAGGGCAAGAGGGTGGCTGAGCTCGATGCCGAACTGAAGGTGCTCAACCAGCGCTGGGAAGACGCCATCGTGAAGGTGCAGAAAACCCAGAAACGCCCGCAACTCGTGTTCGAAGAGACGGGCAGAGCCGTGGCCCTGCTGCGCGACCTCTTCGACCCCACCTACGAAAACATCTACGTGAACGACGAGGGAGTGATGAACGAGGTGAAGCACTATGTCTCGCTGATAGCCCCTGAAAAGGCGGACATCGTGAAACTCTACACGGGAAAACTACCCATCTTCGACAACTTCAACATCACCAAGCAGATCAAGGCGAGCTTCGGCAAGACCATCAACTACAAGCATGGGGCCTACCTCATCATCGAGCACACCGAAGCCCTGCACGTGGTGGATGTGAACAGCGGCAACCGCACCCGGCAGAAAGGGCAGGAAGCCAATGCCCTGGATGTGAACCTCGGGGCGGCCGACGAACTGGCCCGGCAGCTGCGGCTGAGGGACATGGGCGGAATCATCGTCGTGGACTTCATCGACATGAATCTGGCTGAAGACCGACAGATGCTCTACGAGCGCATGTGCAAGAACATGCAGAAAGACCGTGCCAAGCACAACATTCTGCCACTGAGCAAGTTCGGGTTGATGCAGATCACCCGGCAGCGCGTGCGTCCGGCCATGGATGTGAATGTGGAAGAGACCTGCCCCACCTGCAACGGCACGGGAAAGATACGCTCCTCCATCCTCTTCACCGACCAGCTGGAAGGCAAAATCGACCGACTGGTCAACAAGATCGGCATCTCCACGTTCTCGCTGCACGTGCATCCCTACGTGGCCGCCTACATCAATCAGGGCGTTTTCTCCCTGAAACGCAAGTGGCAGTTGAAGTACGGATTCGGCATCAGCGTGGTGCCTTCCCAGAAGCTCGCGTTCCTGCAATACGAGTTCTACGACAAAAAACGACAGTTTATCGACATGAAGGAAGAAATCGAGGTCAAGTAAGAACAGCATTCTTACCACACTCACAGCAAAAAGAGAAGCAACCGCCCACAGAGGACGGTTGCTTCTCTTTTTGCATATCGGTGGGGCGGGCGGACACAGGGTGCAAGTCCCGGGGCATCCGCCGCCCGACGGGCAAGAAGCTGAAAGCTATCTCTGCCGGCCGTTGATGACCAGCCGTTCCATCACGGTGCGCTCGATGAGGGCTTTGTCGAAAGCGTTTTTCTCATCGGTCACGTCAATGTCCTTAAAGGTAAAATCAGTCAGCGCATATTTGTCGCTCTTGCCCACATCGAAGAAGTTGCGGCACGCCATCCTGACATTCCTCATCACGATGTTGTTGCACCGGCTCAGCGGCATGTCGTCGCGCTTCTGCGGCTTGAAGAACTGCGTCCACGGGCGCACCACGAGGAAGCTGCCCGTGCGGCCCGTCATGCCCTCGACGGTGACATACTCGTAGTGCTGCGGCGTGTCGGGGCGCATCTTGAGCCACAACACCCGGTTGGCATTCTCGGCATGGCAGTTGCGCAAGATCACGTTGCGGTCGTGAAGGCTCTCGCTGCCCAGCGTGAGACACCCGTGTACGGTACCGTAGCGGCAGTTCTCGATGAGGATGTTGCTGTTGGCGCCGTTGGTGGAATCGCGGTCGGCAAACGTTCCCTTGCCGCCCTTGAGCACCACCGCGTCGTCGTTCACATTCATGTAGCATCCGCGGATGAGCACGTCGTGGCACACATCGATGTCGATGGCATCACTGCTGGGAGCCTTCACGGGCCCGTTAGTGGGCGCATAGATGTGGCAGTCGAGATAGCGCACGTGGTCGCAACGATAGAGGTGGTTGGTCCACACGGGGCTGTTCACGAGATGCACATCCTGCACGGTGACATTGGAGCAGTTGGAGATATAAACCAGCCGCGGCCGCTGGGCATCCTTGTTGGTACACTGCGGATTCCACTGCCGGCGAATCCAAAACTCCTGCCAGTAGTAGAAACCGCTGCCGTCGATGGTTCCACGGCCGGTGATGGTGAATCCGTCCACCCCGTCGGCGTTGACCAGCGCGGCGAAATACTTGCATGTTTCGCCCTCAAAACGGGTGGTGAGCACGGGGAAGTGGGCGATGCGGTCGCTACCTTTGAGGCGCGCACCCTCGGCCAGATGCAGATGGGTGCCGGGCCGGAAGAAGAGCGCACTGCTCCGGAAGGTGCCGCGCGGCACCACCACCACGCCGCCACCGTCGGCCGCCGCCCGGTCTATCACAGCCTGAATGGCCTCCGTCTGCACAAGCATACTGTCAGCCTTCACTCCATAGTCGGTAATCACATACCGGCGGCCGAGTTTCCCCACATCCACCTTGGCGGTGTCACTGAACCATGCCGCCATCGGTGTGCCGTCGGGCCACAGCTGCCTGCGTTGTTTGGCCGATGCCGGCAACACCAGCATGAGCACCAAACTCAATAATAATACAATTTGTTTCATAGATGTTGTTTTTAGCAGTTGCAAATATAAGGAAAATCATTGTAAAAACCTAAAGTTTTTAGAAAATCAACGCTTTTGTCACTCCCCATTTGTAGGTATTGCCATCAGAAATACGGAGTTTTATCTCCGCCGTGCCGCTTATTTTTCGTACCTTTGCATGAAAACAGACAGAACAAGACCGGAAGGACAAAAACATGAAACTTTCAGAACTCAAAACCGGCGAACGGGGTGTCATCGTGAAAGTGGCGGGACACGGCGGTTTCCGTAAGCGCATCATCGAGATGGGATTCATCAAGGGCAAGACCGTGGAGGTGTTGCTCAACGCACCGCTGCAAGATCCCGTGAAATACAAAATCATGGGATATGAGGTTTCGCTGCGCCACAGCGAAGCCGAACAGATAGAGGTGGTGACACCCGAGGAGGCGAGAAACATGGAGCAAGGGGCGGAAAAGGCCGACGGCAAGAAGGAGAAACTGCCGCACGCCGTGCCCGACGACGGCCCCGTGAGCGAACGCCTGCTGAAAGACGCAGCACTGCGCAAGCAGCATATAATCAACGTGGCACTGGTGGGCAACCCCAACTGCGGAAAGACTTCACTCTTCAACTTCGTCTCCGGGGCGCACGAACGGGTGGGCAACTACTCGGGTGTGACCGTGGACGCGAAGGAGGGTCACGCCGAATACCACGGCTACACGTTCAACCTCGTGGACCTGCCGGGCACCTACTCACTCTCGGCCTACTCGCCCGAGGAACTTTACGTGCGCAAGCAAATCATCGAGAAGACGCCCGACGTGGTGATCAACGTGATAGACACGTCCAACCTCGAGCGCAACCTCTACCTCACCACGCAGCTCATCGACATGCACCTGCGCATGGTGTGCGCCCTGAACATGTTTGACGAGACCGAGGAGCGGGGCGACAACGTGGACTACAACAAGCTGAGCAGCCTCTTCGGGGTGCCGATGGTGCCCACGGTGTTCACCTCGGGGCGCGGCGTGGAAGAGCTGTTCCGCGCGGTGATAGACCTCTACGAGGCCAACGAGGACGAGGACCCGCACTACCGCCACATACACATCAACCACGGACACGAGATAGAAGACGGCATCGCCGGCATACAGCACTATCTCAAGACCGACGCCAACCTGCGGCAGCGATACTCCACCCGCTATCTGGCCATCAAACTGCTCGAGAACGACCGCGACGCGGAGGCCTACATCGCCACCCTGCCCGCCGCGGCCGCCATCATGGCCGAGCGCGACAAGGCGGCCGGGCGCGTGAAGGAGGAGACGGGCGAAGACTGCGAGACAGCCATCATGGATGCCAAATACGGCTTCATACACGGGGCGTTGCAAGAGGCGGAATATGCCACGGGGCAGAAGAAGGACACCTACCAGACCACCCATCTTCTCGACCGCATCATCACCAACAAGTATCTCGGATTTCCTATTTTCATCGCCCTGATATGGCTCATGTTCGAGGTGACATTCTCCGTGGGCCAGTATCCCATGGACTGGATAGAGGCCGGCGTGGGCTGGGTGGGCCGCATGGTGAGTGCCACACTGCCCGACGGACCGCTCAAAGACATGCTCGCCGATGGCGTGATAGGTGGCGTGGGAGCCGTGATCGTGTTCCTGCCGCAGATACTCATCCTCTACGCCTTCATCTCTTTCATGGAAGACTCGGGCTACATGGCCCGCGCAGCCTTCATCATGGACAAGCTGATGCACAAGATGGGGCTCCACGGCAAGTCGTTCATCCCCCTCATCATGGGCTTCGGCTGCAACGTGCCGGCCGTGATGGCCACGCGCACCATCGAGAGCCGGCGCAGCCGACTGGTCACAATGCTCATCCTGCCGCTCATGAGCTGTTCGGCCCGGCTGCCTATCTACATCATGATCATCGGCACGTTCTTCTCGGCACAATACCGCTCCACGGTGATGATTTCGCTCTACTTGATAGGCATCCTCATGGCCGTGGTGATGAGCCGGCTGTTCACCACGTTTGTGGTCAGGGGCGAAGACACGCCCTTTGTCATGGAACTGCCGCCCTACCGCTTCCCCACCTGGAAAGCCATCGGCCGCCACACGTGGGAGAAAGGCAAGCAATATCTCAAGAAGATGGGCGGCATCATCCTCGTGGCGAGCATCATCGTGTGGGCGCTGGGCTACTTCCCCCACGACTCCCGGCTCGACTCGCAGGCCCAGCAGGAGCAGAGCTACATCGGGCGCATAGGCAAGGCCATCGAACCGGTGTTCCGTCCGCAGGGCTTCGACTGGAAACTCGACGTGGGACTCGTGGCCGGCGTGGGGGCGAAAGAGATCGTGGCTTCCACGATGGGCGTGCTCTACAGCCACGACGACAGCTTCTCCGACGACGACAGCTTCGAGGCTTCCGACTCGGAGAAATACACCATCTTGCGGCGCAAGATGCTCGCCGACGGCCTCACGCCGCTCTCGGCCTACGCCTTCCTGCTCTTCGTGCTGCTCTACTTCCCCTGCATCGCCACCATCGCAGCCATCAAGGGCGAGACGGGCAGCTGGCGGTGGGCACTCTTCGCCGCCGGCTACACCACCGTGCTGGCATGGGTGGTGTCGGCTGCCGTCTACCAGATAGGCAGCCTCTTCTGAAGCAATAAGAGAATGTCAAACTAATTGTCTCTTTTCGGACTCTCTGCTTGCGATATTCGCAACGGACAGCCCACCCGGGCGCAAATGCGCGATTTTGGCGGCATCTGCAAAGTGCAGACAATCAGCCGTTTGAATTTTACCGACACAAATCCGGAGTCAAAAACAGGTCTGAAAAAGCCCAAACGGGCTTGCAAAAGGGCCGCAGTTGCGATGCAACTGCGGCCCTTTTGTCTCTCCGGTGTGGCTCTTTCACACATTCGAAGACCCCAAATAGGGAAATCGGCAGACTTTTTCGGTTACTTTAAGCCGGCTTCCCATGCTGGTTGAGGAATTTTGGCGGAGGTGTTTTTGTCAATATCATTCGCCACCATCCGCCCATGGCATATCCCCCTCCCCTCTCTCGGAGAGATACCGGGAGGAGTGAGGCTTTTTACTTCTTCTCCTCCATCACGCCCTCCACATAGAGGCGGGTGAGTTCCACCTTACCATTGGTGCGCACGGTGACGGTCTTTTTGAAGTGACCGGGGAAGCGTCCCTTACCATCGTAGGTGATGCTGATTTGGCCCTTCTGTCCCGGGGCGATGGGTTGCTTGGTGTAGTTGGGCACCGTGCAACCGCAACTGGCCACCGCCTGATTGATGACCAGCGGTTGGTCGCCCACGTTGGTGAACGTGAAGACAGCCTTCTGACTCGGGTCAGCTTCGTTGAATGTACCGAAGTTGTGCGTGAGCTTGTCAAACTTGATTTCGGCCTGCGCCGATGCCGTGGCTGCCACAGCGATGAGCAGCGTCAGGGCCAGCATTATTTTCTTCATTGTCATTTTCTCCTACATTTAGTTTGTTTTTCCTTCGTTTTTTCCGAGATTCTTTTTCTGTTACTTAGTCTTTCCGCCGCATCCGTGCCCCGACCGCTTGTCACGGCCGCCCACTTGCGTGCGGGAAAGAGACTCTACTGAATCTGATGCAAATTTAAGGATAAAGTTTAGTATAACGTTATTTTTTTACAAACTTTAAGTGTTTGGGAGGGCGAAAGTGCCCAATATCGGTAACAAAAAAACACATAAAAAACTTGCAGAGTGAGAATTTATGCTTATATTTGCAATGATATTATGAGAAGTTTTTAAAAATTCGTGATTTTTATATAACTTTGCAAAGTGCGGGCGCACAGGAGAACGAAAAAGGCCCCGTCTACGGGCGGTTGCTCCTCCACTCCATTTTAAGACAAACGAGACTTAACATATATGACTCACCATTACCACAGCAAGGTTCTCGCAGTTTCATTAGTGCTGCTGACCACAGCTATGCCCGTGCCGGCAAAGAAGAAGACACCTAAGATTTCTTTGCCCGTGCATAGCGCCGACTCTGCCAACACCATCAAGAAGATGGTGAAAGGCTGTAAGAAACATCCGGGGCTTTTCACCCTTTATTTCAACAAGGCCAAGGGCGAACTCTACTTCGAGTTGCCCGACAGTGTCTTTGACAAGACCTACATGCTGGCCAGCCGCATAGCCTCGACGAGCGACGGCAGAGACTATGTGGCCGGACAGATGAACGTGCAGCCCTTCCCCATCAGCTTTTCTTCTGACGGGCGCAACGTATATATGAAAAAGGTGATGACCTTCAACTCAGTCAGTCCCACCGACCCGATAGTGCCCGCCTTCAACCGCAACAACCTCGATCCCGTGTTGGCAGGTTTCAAGATTGTGGCCCAAGAAGGCAAAAGGGTGCTCATCAACGTGAGCAAATTTTTCTGCAGCAATGAGCGCAGCATCTCCCCGCTCAAGGAGACTTCGCCCATAGCCAAGCTGATGGGAGGCACGGATGGCATCAAGGGCACGTTCCAGGCGGAAGCCTCGGGATTTGTCTCGGCCCAGTCGTTCCCCATGAACATCGAGATAGAAAGTCTCTTGAGCTACCAGACGACGGGCGTGATACAGAAACCCTACTCGGTCATTGTCCACCGTTCACTCTTTGCCTTGCCCGAGGCCTCTGCCATGCCCATACGCTATAAAGACAACCGCGTGGGCTTCTTCTACAACGACAAAAACATATTCTCCTCCGACAAAGATCGCATCGAGGAACGGACCATCATCAACCGCTGGCGCATTCTGCCCAGAAAGGAAGACATGGACCGCTATTTTGCCGGGGAACTGGTGGAACCGGAAAAGCCCATCGTATTCTATGTAGACTCGGCTTTCCCCGACAAGTGGCGCGAAACCATCAAGGAGGGCATCCTGGTGTGGAACAAAGCCTTTGAAGCGGCCGGCTTCAAAAATGTCGTCCGGGCACTCGACTATCCCAAAAACGACTCCACGTTCAATCCCGACGACATGCGCTACAACTGCTTCCGCTACGTGGCCACGGAGACGGCCAACGCCATGGGGCCCAGTTATGTGGACCCGCGCACGGGAGAAATACTTTCGGCCGATGTCATCTGGTATCACAACATCGTGTCGCTGCTGCACAACTGGCGTTTTGTGCAGACCGGGGCCGTGGATCCGCGAGTGCGCCGGGCCAAGTTTGACGACGATGTGATGCGCGAGTCCATCCGCTATGCGGCCTCCCATGAGGTGGGCCACACGCTCGGACTGATGCACAACATGGGGGCCAGCTACTCCTACCCCGTGGAGAAGTTGCGCGACCCGGCCTTCACCCAAAAGTATGGCACCACACCCAGCATCATGGACTACGCCCGCAACAACTATGTGGCACAGCCCGGCGACATGGAGCGCGGCGTGAAGCTGACACCACCCGACCTCGGCGTTTACGACATCTATGCCATCAACTGGGGGTATCGCCTCATCAAGGATGCCAAGACTCCCGAGGCCGAAAAGCCAACCCTCGACCGATGGATAGAGGAGAAGGCGGCCGACCCGATGTATGAATTCGGTGCACAACAGCTATTCTCCATCATAGACCCCACCTGCCTGACCGAAGATTTGGGCAACGACCACCTCAAGGCCGGCAGCTACGGCATCAGCAACCTGAAACTGCTCATGAAGCATTTTGAGGACTGGACGATGGAAAAAGGCGAACGCTACGACCAGATGGAGAAGACCTATATGGAGGTGACCAAGCAGTATGGCCGCTACCTGAAACATGTGGTGCCTTACATCGGGGGCATCAAATACAAGGAGATTCGGCAGGGAGACAACCGGCCCGCAGCCAAAATATACGTTAGCAAAGCCCGGCAGAAGGCTGCGCTGAACTGGCTTCTCAACCAGCTTCGCACCTACGATGCCTGGCTTACCCCCAAGAGTCTTATACAGAAACTGCAGGTGGATCTCAACATCAACGAGAAGTTGCGCTCACAGATCGTCTCCTCCATCATGAATGCCGCGGTGCTCTATCGGGTGCGCGAAGGCGGACGCTTCGATGCAGTGGCCAACTACCGGCTGGAAGACTATCTCAACGATCTCACCAACGGGCTGTTCATCGCCCCCAAGCAGGGCCGGCTGTCGCATGCCGAGCAACAACTCGAAAGTGCGGCCATTGCCCAGATGCTCAAGAGTTCGGGACTTGGCGCAGACGCAGCAGCCAAGGGCAGCAAGACGTTTGCAGCATGCGATGACGCGGCAGAAGACTTCTGCCACGTGGGAGACGACAGCTTCTTCCGGATAAACATAGGCACCTCCACACTCACAAAAACCGAAATGGGAGCCGTGATGCTGGGCCGACTGAAAGAGGTGCTGCGAAAGTATCGCGTCTATCAGCGCACAGCTGTGGGACTCACACGCGACTTCTACGCCTATCAGATATTGCAAATAGAGAAGGCTTTGGCCAAGGACTGAAAGGCGAGAAGAATTAAAGGAGTGGGAATTTAAAGGAGAAAGTTTCCCGGGGGAAGCGGAAAAAGGCAATCGTCCAACCCTCGCTGCCCGCCAAACTCAAGCTATGAGGCTGTTTTTCGCAACTCCCCCGACTCCCGGGAAGTCCCGCCAAGTCTTTAAAAACAACAAACAAAACAACCATACCAACATGAGCAAGAGACATTTTCTGTATCTACTCTTTGCAGTGCTGCTATCGGCAAGCACTGCTTGGGCGCAGACCACAACGCCGGCCCGGGCCGATGTCGTCAAAGGCCGGGTGCTTGATGCCGGCGGCGAAGCTCTCATCGGTGCCCAAATTTGCTGGAAGGGCACCAAGATCATGACCGTGACTGATATCAACGGCGAGTTTTCCATCCGTCGAGATGCCGCTTCGCCCGTGCTGGTGGTTTCCTACATCGGCTACAAGTCGAAGGAAACCAAGGTGGGCAAAGACCAGACAAACATCAGCATCAGCATGAGCGACGACGCTCAGAATCTTGACGAGATCGTGGTCGTGGGCTACGGTCTTCAGAAAAAGGCAGCCATCACAGGCTCCGTGGAGGCCATCAAGGCCGAAGACATCCTGATGATACCCACGGCCAACCTCGACCAGTCGATCACCGGACAGGTGGCCGGTCTACAGGTGATGCAAACCACCGGCGACCCCAGCACGGCCAAAGAGGCATCCATCCACATCCGCGGTATCAACAGTGCACCACTGCTGGTCATCGATGGTGTGCCCCGGTTTGGCACCAACACCTCCGACGGCGAAATGCGCCTCTCCGATCTCAGCCCCGACGACATCGAGAGCGTGACCATCTTGAAAGATGCCGCTGCGGCCGCCGTCTATGGCTCACGCGCTGCCAACGGTGTGATATTGGTAAAGACCAAACGCGCCACCGGCAACAAAAAAGTGCGCATCAGCTATCGCGGACAGAGCAACATGCAGGAGGCCACCCATCTGCCTAAGTTCCTCAACGGCTACGAGTTTGCCCTGCTGCGTAACCGGGCCGTGGACAACACACCGGGAACGACTGTCGAAAAGTACACCGACGAACAGTTGGAGCAAATCAAAAACCACTCCAACCCGAATGTATATGGTGACGAAGACCTGCTGAGCCACCTCAAGACACACGGCCACACGATGACCCACAGCCTCTCGGCCAGCGGCGGCAACGACGGTTTGAACTACTATCTGTCTTTCGGTTATGCCGACTCGAAGGGACTCTACAGCGGTGTGGGCCGCCGACGTCTGAACTACATGGCCAAATTGGATGCCAAACTCTCGAAGCGGCTCACACTGGCGGTAGACATGAGCGGCACGCGCACCAACTCCAAGAACAGCAGCTACACCACACTGAACTCGGCCTACGCCTATTCGCCCTTGCAGGTGACACGTTTCACCAACGGACAACTGGCCAGCATCAATGGCGGCAACCCGCTTATCAACATCAACGGACTGGGCGGCTACATCACAGACAAAACCAAGATGAACACCATCACGGTGAGTCTGAACTGGGAATTGCCGTGGGTGAAAGGACTGTCGGCCTACGTGCGGAGCACTTTCGACGACAACAACACCGTGGAGTCGACTTTCAACAAGCCCGTGACTCTCTATACCTACGATGCCGACAAAGACACCTACACCACCGACCCTAACACCGTGTATCCCACGGCCAAGGTGACACTGAGACAAAACGACGGGTTCTTCGAGAGCCAACTCTACGAGGCAGGACTCAACTACAATCACACGTTTTCGGCCAAACACGATGTCGAGGGGACGCTCATTGCCAACTACCAGCGCACGCATAACCAGTTTATGAACGGCGTCAATCTCGACAAAAGTATCTTCCCCGAAACCATGGGCACCGCACAGAAAGCAAACCTCGTGGGCAACGAGTTCCGCAATCAGCGGGCCTCGGTCATCGGACGCGCCAAATATGGTTACGCCAACAAATATTTCGCGGAATTCAGTTTCCGTGTCGACGGTTCCAACAACTTCCGGCCGGGCAAGCGTTGGGGCTTCTTCCCCTCACTCTCCGGAGCATGGGTGGTGAGCAATGAGGGCTTCTTCCGCAGTTGGAAACAGAATGCCATCTCCAATCTGAAGTTCCGTGCATCGACCGGATGGCTGGGCAACGACGGATTGGTGAACAGCTACTCCTACCTGAAAACCTACATGGAGTCGCCCAACCGGGGCTATGACATCGGCGGCAACTTCACGCCGGGCATCGGCCTGACCACCGGCGGCTACCCTAATCCCAACCTCACTTGGGGCAAGACGCACGACTGGAACGTCGGCACCGACATCGGACTGTGGGACGGCAGGATAGGCATTACGTTCGAAACCTTCCTCCGCTATGAGACCGACAAGATTACGTCGGCTCCCAACTACCTCTATCCCCCTTCTACGGGTGTGGAAGGCAATGTGCCCAGTGTCAACTTCGCCAAGCTCAAGGCCTGGGGATGGGACCTCACGGTGAACCACAAGAACACTGTGGGCAAACTGAAATATAATGTGGGCATCACACTGAGCAAGTCGGCCGACAAGTATCTGGACTTCGGAGACGAGAGCAAACAGTTGCCCAACCTGCGCCGCAAGGGTACCAGTAGCATGGTGTGGACGATGTATCAGGCAGCCGGCATCTTCAAGAGCCAGGAAGAAATAGACCACCACGATGTGGACCAAGACGGACAGGGCAACGCCACGCTGGCCCCGGGCGACATTAAATATGTAGACCAAAACGGCGACCACGTGCTCGACTCCAAAGACCGCATCTATGTGAAAAACTCATCGTATCCCGACATGGACTTCGCACTCAGACTCGGAACCTCCTACAAGGGCTTTTTCCTCAACGTGCTGTTTCAGGGCGAGTTCGGCTATAAGCAGAACATCAATGAGTATTACACGCTCGACAATGGCACGTTGCAGAAATTCCAGCAATATCACCTCACGGAGACATGGACAGAAGACAACCCCAACGCCCGCTATCCACGCATCAAGTTTGCCACCACCAATGACAACAATCGCAAGGCTTCCACCTTCTGGATACAGGATTGCAACTTCATGCGCCTGAAGATGCTCAACGTGGGCTATGCTTTCCCGGCTGCCATGCTGAAACACATAGGCCTCTCAACAGCCAGCATAGCCGTGCAGGCCAGCAACCTCTTTACCATCAGCAATCTGGAGGATATGGATCCCGAATCGCTTCGCGGCTATCCCATCCAACGGTCATACGGTGTAACACTAAACTTAGGATTCTAAATCAAGACTACCCATGATGAAGATTAAAATATGGATATTGGGGGCCGTGGCCTCGCTCTCACTGACGGCTTGCAACAGTCTGTTTGACGATGCACCCCTGGACAAGATTTCCGACGAGGCGACTTGGACCAACAGCCAGCTGGTCGACGAGTATGCCAACACTTGGTATCGGGAGATGAGCAGTGGTTTCAGCATCTACGTGCCCAGTTCGACACTGCTCAAAAGTGTCTCACGCTACTACCTCCCATGGTTTGGCGACCAGCTGACGGTGGGCAAATCCGATTGGTTCAATGCCGGCTACGGAGACATTTTGAAAGGCAATGAGGAAAGCATCACGCGGTATGCCGCCAACCGATGGGCAGCCTACTACACACAGTTGCAGTACATCAACACCTTTCTGGTCAACAAGGACAAAGTGCCCGATGCCGCGCAGAAGCAGCGACTGGAGGGTGAGGCTCACTTCTTCAGAGCCTACTATTACTACATGCTTTGGCGGCGATTCGGGGGCGTGTTGCTCATAGACCACCCCTACGACCCGCTTCAGCAGAAAGAGGTATTTCCCCGGGCATCGTATGAGCAGATGGTGGACTTCATCGTGGCCGACGCCAACAAGGCGGCCGAGCTGCTTCCCACGACATACGCCTTGAGTGAAAGCGGGCGCATCACCAAAGGCGCTGCCCTCATGCTGAAAGCCAAGACCTATCTTTGGGCCTCAAGCGAAGTGTTCCAAAACAAGGACAAAGGCTATCTGGGATTCACCAGCGACGCAAGCAAGGAGATGTTGCAGAAAGCCCAAGCGGCCTATGATGCGCTTTTCGCACTGAACGCCTATTCACTCATTCCCATCGCGGCAACCACTCAGGACGACATCAAGGACGAGTACCGGAAGATTTTCCTGACGAAGAACAGCCGGGAGTCTATCCTCGAAGTGCAGCACTCCAACGATGGCGACTATGCCAACAAGTTCGGCCACAAACTCGACCGCGACGCGGCTGCTCCTTCGTTCACAGGCACGACGGCTGCCTATACGCCCACTCAAAACCACGTGGACGAATATGGCATGAGAGACAGGGCCACCTACGACGCAACCAAGCCCTACGAAAACCGCGACTACCGCTTCTATGCCAATATTCTCTACGACGGTTGCACTTACCACAAGCATGTCATGGACTTGCATTATACCGACAAGGTGGCGGGAGCAGACCTGAAACCTTACGGCACATCTACCTCAGCCGCCTACAGCCGCACGGGCTACTATCTGGGTAAGTTCGTGGACGAGACGCAGTCCATCGATGACAACGGAACCTACGCCAGCAAGCAGAATTACATCATCTGGCGTTATGCCGAGGCCTTGCTCGACAGAGCCGAGGTGGCTTTCCGCTTGGGCGATGAGCAGAAGGCCCTACAGTTGGTCAACCAAGTGAGAATGCGCGTACACATGGACGCTTACACCGGCATCACGTGGGAGCAGATTGTGAACGAGCGCAGGGTGGAGTTGGCTTTCGAGGAAACGAGCTACTGGGACCACTTCCGCTGGGGCAACGCAGAAATCAAGCTCAACGGTTCCAAGAATCCACTGAAGGCTATGCGCATCGACGTGAACAAGGGTGTGACGAAATACACCATCAGCAATCTCAATCGCTTCCCCGGACGCATCAGAGTGTTTGATGCGAAGGAATATTACTTCCCCATTCCTTGGAGCGAAATCAAATATCAGGGGATTGATCAGAATCCGGGATGGAAAGAGGTGTAAAGACTTTAGGAGTTAAAGGGATTTTCCCTTTAACTCCCCAAAGGTTCAAGCCATCGTGTTGTTGCCTTCAACTCCTTCCCCCAATTTCCGACAACTCCTTTAACTCCATTAAACAATAACCATATCAACAATGAAGAAGATTTTTACTTTCGTACTGGCATTGGCCTCTTTCACAGGAGCATACGCCGCAGAATACAACCTTTTCCCGACAGCAGACGGATGGTTGTGGTTTGACAATCAAGACAGCAACGCACGCTTTGTGGGCCTGATCGACGAGACACCTTATAAAGTGATGCAGGGGCAAGAAGCCAAATTGGTGCAAATGGTCTATGCCGATCAAACACCAGACTATCCCCCAACGGTAGTTGATGCCGACATTGTGGGTGTAGGAACTGACGGTGAGACAGGCTCTGCCGGTTTCCGCAAGGGAGCCATTGTGCTGCAGCCCTCCAGTGCAAACTCCGTACCCAATGGCGGCGGCTTCGTGATATGCCTGCCTTCGTGCTCCACACTGTCCATAGACTATTCCTGCAGCAGCAAGGTGATGGCTCGCATCGTGGCCACCACCAATCCACTGGCAGACATGAATAAAGTAGCCGCCTCTTATGACTTATCATCTGCCGACGGTTGGAAAGTGATCTCAGCAAAGTATATGAGCGTATTCAAACGCTTGCCCAAAGGCCATCAGCAGTGGACGGGCATCGAGAAACTGAACAATGGCAGCGACGCCACGACCATCCAGTCGGACAAACCCATCTACATCTGGTTCCAGTCGGGCACCCGCGACACCATCTATATCCACGGCATCAAGGTGACGACTCCCAAGCAGGAGACAACGGGCATCACCGCCCCCACGACCAACAAAGCCGGCATAAAGACCGAGGTCTACAGTGTAAATGGGCAATTACTGGGCAACAACAAGGCTACAAGCCGTCTGCCCAAAGGAGTCTACATCGTGAAAGAAGGAGACAAGACGCGCAAAGTCATAAAAAGGTAAGAAACAACACAAAAGAAAAATACAGGGGCAGTGCTTCATGCCTGTCCGCACAATTTGAAAAATCGTATCCCAAACCATGATTCCGGCAAAGGCATGAGAACCGGGAACGTTTCCATGAAATGTGCGGGCAGGCATAAAGCACTGCCCCTACTCTTTTCTGCTTTTTCCTATACTTTATATTTCTATGTTACCCCAATAAAAAGCAACATAGAAACAAAAACAAGTCCATTCCCCATAAACCTTCCATACGACACGGTCACCGTTTATGGACACATCACTCCCCGCTCCCCTCTGAGAAGGGCCGGGGGCGAGGCTTTTCTCTACTTTCTCACCTTCCTAACACTTCCGTCAGCATACCTGATGATATTGACGCCCTTGCCGAGTTGTGGCCGGCGCGTCCCGTCAATGCCGTAAATGCCGATGATTTCACCCTCACCGGAGGAAGCAGACTTTTGGACTGTGGGAGCAGTGATGGCAGTGGCAGACGGCGGTTTGATGCCAATGATCATCGCCTGATGATGCTTGAAGTCAAGCGTCTTGTCATCCACATCGAGGTCGGGATCGAAATAGCCGTTATCTTTTCCCTTCCATCCCCAGTTGATGTGTACCTCGCCCTTCTCGTTATATCCGTCAAGCACCCAAGCGTGCCCACCCTGCGAGTCGCTATTACCGGAATAGAAAATGGGGCGGCCGTTGGAAAGTTCATTGTAGATAAGCTCCATCCATTCCGCCTTGGTGTAGTTTTGGCGGCTCAGATAGCGTATTCCGTCAGGCTCGTAACGGAAATAATCAATCATGTCGCGGGGAATATTGCTGTAGGCAAAAGCCGAACTCCCACCGAGCTGATAGATCATGCCCACAGCCACACCGCAGTGAAAGAGCAAGGTGGCTACAGCTTTCACGCTCTCACCGGTGTAGTTGAAAGGATAGGCGGTCAACATTTTCTCCCATTTATATTCCGTCTTTCCAAATTCGGCGATGACACTGTCTTTGTCAAAAAACGACTTGTAGGCATTCCGGCCCTTGCCCATCTTGGGATAGGCATGATAATACATGATTTGCCCCAAGGCCAAAGCCACGCAACCTACGGGGCAATGTTGCTCCTTTTTCGTGATTTTGTTCACCTTGGTGGGACACAGGCTGTTATAGGGTGCGCCCTGCCCCCAAGTGGTTTTCAGCATGGGTTCCACACTGGTTTTATATTTGGCTGCATCGGGGGCTATGAGCTGTGCGCTCACCGTGCCCATGCCCAACAGCAGAAAAGCCGAGAGGGCAAAGCTTCTTATCTTCATTGAAGTCAATTTAAGTCTCTTTATTTTAGAAGTTAAGGGGAGAGTATTCCCCCCTTAACTCCCCAAACTGATCCTAAAAACTATTTCACTACGATTTTCATCACCTTGTCGCCTTGCCGCACGATATAGGTGCCTTGGGTCAACGAGTTGACATCGGCATTCTTCTCGAGAAGCCGGCCGTCAAGAGCGTAGACATCGGCCTTGGCTGCATGGGCGGCTGCATGGGCGGCACTGATGCCCGTGGCGGCCAATACCTTCACAGCCTTGGTCCTGAACACATTAGTCCCCGTAAACTTGGGAAAAGCCTGCGAAGTCATCATGCAATACACCGGCGTGGCCTGCTCTTTGACAAACGTGAATTTGCCGTCCTCTTCGGTATAGTCGGTGCCAGCCGTGAGCCGGTTGCCCTCCTCGCTCATCCACGTATAGGTAGTGGTCTGAGGGGTGGCGGCCAATCCCTTGATATTGTTCTGTGCAGAGAGATCGATGGTCTTGTCGATGTCGCTTATTTCCATCTCCTTCTGTGGAGCGTAGGTAAGGGTTTTGATATTCTCCGTGGGGATGGTGGCCAGTGTCAGTCGGTTTTTACTCAGATTGGCCGTACCGATGGCGGTGTATTTCACTTCCGTCAACTCATTGTTCATGGCAAAAAGTCGGCCCTGCTCCAAACCGGTGAGTTCGGTCAAGTCGAGCGTGGTCAGTTTATTGTTGTTCACACTCAAATACAATTTCGATGTCTTGTTGGCCCCGAGGTTGATACTTGTCAATCCCATGTTGAGCAGATAAACGCTGGCAAGAGATGTGTTGTGAGACAAGTCGAGCGTACTGATGCTGTTATTGCTCAAATAGAGCGTTTTGAGATTGGGCACCTGTGTACCGTCAAAACTTGTGAGCTTGTTGTTCTGCAGATTAAGATTGGTCAGTGCCGGCTGCAAAACGACACTTGTCAACGCATTGTTGTTGAGCAGGGCTTTGGTCATCTTGGTGTTCTTCGACAAGTCAAGCGTGGTCAACTTATTGCCGTTGGCATTCAGCTCCTCCAAGTCAGTGGCCCGGGTCACATCAAGTTCTGTGACACCCGCAGCATCGATTCTCGAAATGCAGTCGAAGAAGACGATGGGCCCTGTGGCATACACCTTAATATGTCCGCCGCCCGTGGGCGTACCGGTAATCTCGGTAGCGTTATAACCGTCGTAGGTGGCCATGATGGTTTTCCCCTCCACAACGGTTCCGTCTCCCCAGTCGATGGACACGGTGTTGGGAGCTATCGAACCGCTGCCGAAACCAAGCGTGCGTGTCTTGCCGTCTACTTCAGCCGTAAGACTGATAATTTCTGCCGTTTGCGCTTGCACTGCAAGCGTCAGGAATGTGGCAAAGGCCAAGAGTATAGATTTTCTCATACGAATAAAAAAATAGATAATGAAACAATAAATACTATGGCTACAAATATACACAAAAATACTGATACGTTGGTATATTTTTTCTTTTTTTATTCTTGAAGATGGTGTGGGAGGGGGAGAGGAAGTCTCACGGCCCTCCAGCGAAAGGAGTGCCTTTATGGGACTGTCGGTATTTGACAGGGAAATGAATACATGCATTTGGTCACACGCCTATATGAAATAGAGGAAAGGGGGCTCCGCAAAATGTTGCATCGTTGCGAATAATATCAACAAAAACACATCTACCGAAATGCTCCAACCAAAGTGGCAAGTCGACTCCAGACCACCGAAAAAACCTACCGGTTTTATAGTTTGGGCTCTTCAAGCGTGCAAAAGGGCTACAGTCACACGCCCAAATAGGCCAAACAAGAATGCCACAGAGCCCGAACAAGTCGCCCGAACAGCCCCTTTTAACGGCCCGAACGGCCCGTTTGGCATCCTCATCAAGCCTCATCGGGATGTCAAGAAAACTCAAACCACTGAACGACAGGGGATTAGGTGCTTCGCTGAAATTCGTGTGCAGGCAGCCGCAGAATCATTGCCGGAAAATATCGCAAGCACAAGGCGCGAAACCGGGCAAATAGTTTTACACTTATGAGGTGGCCCTCCAACACCCCATCGAAGGCTCATGCGGCCCGCCCCTTGCCACGAATCGGCTGCTGACGGTTGCCTATCTCTTCACCATGGCTTCCCGCCCCATCTTCATTGCAGAAGGGTGTCCATCCTCCCTCCAATGCCAATAAACGACAAAGCCGGCATCCCCGAACAAGAGCTCAATATGCCCAACCATGCCAATGGCCTATATGGTTGAAGATAAATCAGAGAACAGATTCTCATAAATTAAAAATTTAAACCGAAAACATTTGGAGACTTCCAAACTTTTTTCGTAATTTTGCCAATGACATCTAACGGGCATGTTTGGCTTTCTCCTTGAAAGCGCATAGCGGGCTATGTGGCTGAAAGAGAAAAGGAGAAGCAGCCGAATAAAAGTAAAAAGATACAAAGAGCAGACTGCTGTTATGGCCGCCTCTCCCTTACGGGGAGTTTTTTGAACATGCCATAGAACTAAAAACAAGTCATCGGGAGTTAGAGGAGACATTAGAATATAAAGACAACAGCTTCATGGCTTTGTCAGGATATTTGCAGACTCGAAAGAGTAATACCATCACTCCAACACCCGATAACTCCGTAAAAGGAGATTTTACGAAAACACAATGGATGACACAAGAAAATATTTTCACAGAGTGCAGAGAAAAAAGAGACTAATCAAAAAAGGCAAAAGCGTGTTGATGGCTATACTTACCATCATCAGTGTCTTGGTGGTGGCTATCTGCATCTACCTTTATTGTTTCCATGGCTATTTTTAAATGTCTCCCCCACTTACTATCCGCACTATCAAAGCACATTGACCTCCCACAACAGGAAGACGGCTCCCTTTAGATGGTGGGGCCAAAAACATAAAGCCCGGACACCGTTTCCGGCATCCGGGACTTTATCATAGATTTGCTTTACAGTGCGAAAATCTTGTCTTTTGTAGATTTACTCTGCGGCGGGAGCCTCTTCCTCTACCACCTCTGCGGCAGCGGGAGCTTCTACCGGAGCCTCCTCAACGGGGGCAGCCACGGGAACGTTTTCGGCAACGACCCGAACGGGAATCCTCACCTCAACCTCCCTGTGGAAGTGAACCACAGCCTCAAAGTCGCCCACCTTCTTGATATCGTGCATGGTGATGATCTTGCGGTCCACCTCAATGCCCTTCTTGGCGAGTTCGGCAGCAACGGTAGCCGCATTCACAGAGCCATAGAGCTGGCCGGTGGCACTCACCTTAGCCTCAATCTCAAGAGCAACATTTTCAAGGGCCTTGCCACGCTCTTCGGCGGCAGCCTTGAGGGCGGCCAACTTGTGGGCCTGCTGCTTCAGGTTCTCAGCAAGCACTTTCTTGTTGCTTGCAGAGGCGATGATAGCCTTGCCTTGGGGGATGAGATAGTTACGACCGTAGCCGCTCTTGACATTCACAATATCGTTCTTGTATCCAAGACCGATGATATCTTCTTTCAGTATTAATTCCATTGTGTATCCTCCTCTTTAATTATTTCATCAAATCGGCTACATAAGGAAGCAGTGCTATCTGGCGGGCACGCTTAACGGCCTGTGCCACACGACGCTGATACTTCAGAGATGTTCCGGTGATACGACGGGGAAGGATCTTGCCCTGCTCGTTCAAGAACTTCTTGAGGAACTCGGGATCCTTATAGTCGATATACTTGATGCCGCTCTTCTTGAAACGGCAATACTTCTTCTTCTTGGTGTCGATGGAAGGTGCGTTGAGATAACGAACTTCCGGTTTCTTCTGCTCTGCCATGATTAAGCCTCCTGTAGTTTAGCGTACTTAGCGCGGCGCTTCTCGGCATACGCAACTGAATACTTGTCAAGTTTAACTGTCATGTAACGGATCACTTTCTCTTCGCGGCGGAAGCCGGTCTCGAGTTTCTCGATGACGGAGGGTTCGGCCTTGAACTCGAACAGGCAGTAGAAGCCCGAAGTCTTCTTCTGAATGTTGTAGGCCAACTTCTTCAGCCCCCAGGTCTCCTCGCTCACGAGCTCAGCACCATTGTCGGTGAGCAGCTTCTTGAACTTAGCGACCGTTTCCTTCATCTGTTCATCAGACAAAACGGGAGTCAAAATGAAAACGGTTTCGTATTGATTCATACTACTAATAAATAATGATAATTAAAAAATTCGTTGCACCGGCGGTCGACGGCCAGAAGCCTCTTCCGACAAATGCGGTGCAAAAGTACCACTTTTTTTTGGTTCAGCCAAATATTTTTCCTACTTTTGCCTGCAACAAAGCGTTTTCACCTGTCATGAAAGTCAATATGAAAAGACTCTTGGGGCGCGCCGGTCTCCCACTTGTATATCTGGGGGTGGCACTGGAAGTGGCATACGTGGCCTTCAGTCTCGATGGCCACAACTGGCTGCTCGCCCTCTCACTGCTGCTCATCGTGGCCGGCATCGTGGGCTATGTGGCGGGCGAAAAGAGATGACTCCGAGGATATATCACCCCTTCTTTTGGACTTCATACCGCTCTCGGGCTTCCTGCAACGAGTCGAGCGAGCCGATGTCCACGCGCCGGCCGGGCATCTGCCATGCATGGACAGTGGTCTTGTCTACGAGATAATGGGCAAGATTGCCGGGAGCGTCACATCCGCAACCGCAGTTGATGCTGTCACGGATAAGCGGCAAGTCTTCTTTTCTATAAATGTAGAATGGCGGGACTGCCCAATGGCTGACGGGCACTCGCGGCTTCTCCTGCATCTCAATCACGCGCATGTCGGCATCTACAGCGATGACACCCGTGCGTTGCAGGCGCTCGATACTGGGCTCGTAATGGCACATGATGACCGACGAATCTTTCTCCTTAAAGAAATCCACGAATCCCTGAAGGCTGAATTCCAAGATGTTGTCAGCTGCCAGCACCATGATATCTTCGTCTATGCCGCACCGGTCGATGGCCAACAACAGGTCGTTCACCGCTCCAAGGCGGGTATCGTTGGTCAGCGTGCCGTCGTCTACAATGGTGATAGGTTTCCTGTAATGGGTTGTGGCCCGCCACTCCTCAAAGGCTGCGGCAAACTTATGATTGGTCACGATGACATGTCCGGACAGACCGTCAATGCGGTCCACATCGTCAAGAAGTCTGCCAAGGATGGTATTGTCGCCTATCTTGAGCAGCGGTTTAGGAAAATTCTCTGTGAGCGGATAGAGACGCGTGGCATATCCGGCTGCAACAATGATGGTCTTCATCAGATTGACTAAAGTGTTTATTTAAGCGGATTGAGGTCACTCATGTACCACTCTGCCAACAGTCCGATGCCCTTGTGAAGCGACACGGAAGGTTTGTAGCCCACTTCCGTTTCGAGGCGTGTGGTGTCGGCGTATGTCTGATACACGTCACCGGGCTGCATGGGCAAGAAGTTTTTGCGTGCCTCGATGCCGATGGCCTGCTCTATTTCGTTGATGAAATCCATGAGCTTCACGGGATGGGAGCACCCAATATTATATAAGGTGAAAGGAATCCCGTTCGGGCACGCTTCGGCCACGGGCTCTTTGTCTATCACTTGAAGCGTTCCGTTCACGATGTCATCGATATAGGTGAAATCACGGCTCAGATTGCCGTTGTTATACACATCGATGGAAGAGCCGCTCATGATGAGTTTGGTAAACTTGATGGGAGCCATGTCCGGCCGTCCCCATGGGCCATAGACTGTGAAGTAGCGAAGTCCTGTCGCCTTCAGTCCGTAGAGTTTGCAATAGGCATGGGCCATCAATTCATTGGCCCGCTTGCTGGCGGCATAGAGACTCACAGGAGTACCCACACTGTCGGTTTCGGAGAAGGGGACTTTGGTGTTCAGGCCATACACCGAACTGGAAGACGCAAAGACCAAGTATCTTACATGGTAATTGCGGCAACACTCCAAGACGTTCATAAATCCCACCATGTTGGAATTCATATAACTGTAAGGATTCTGTATGGAATATCTGACGCCGGCCTGGGCAGCCAGATTCATCACCTTGTCGAATTTCTCCTCATTGAAGAGGTTTTCCATCGCCGTGCGGTCGTCGATGCCCATTCGCAAGAATTTGAAATTGGGAAAGCGCCTGCTGTGGTAATACACACCGAAGGGAAGGTCGGTGTAGGGTTCGCCCGTGTCATGGCAGATGCCCAACAGGTGGCTCAGTCGGCCATATTTAAGCCGCACATCATAATACTCATTGACATTGTCAATGCCAATCACTTCATCGCCTCTTTCGGCCAGCATCATTGCTGTTTTGGAGCCGATAAATCCTGCGGCTCCCGTTACTAATATCTTCATCTGATGATAATAAGTTATTTAAGTTGCTATTGATTGTTTGGAGCCATCTCGGCAACAGACACTCCATCGCATGTGTCGCAGAAGAACATCGCAAACGAATCCCTATATTTCGGGAAACGAGCCAGATATTTCTCGGCAACATGCCCGCGTATCGACTCGGTCTTGGCCGGGTCTGCCAATGCAATGAAGGCTCCCTTGAAACCGGCACCGGAAAACCGGCCGCCATAGATGCCGTCTGTCTCCCGGGCAATATCTTCCAACGCGCACAACTCTTCGGAGCCACACTCATACTGATAGCGCGAACTGTCGCATGACTCGAACATCAGCTGCCCAAAACTTTCGATATCACCCCGTTTCCACGCTTCAACTCCTCGCTCCACACGCTCACATTCCGAGTAAAAATGTCTTGCCCGCCGGGCAAAACGCTCGGGCATATTCCCGTCATATTGGTGGAATATCGCTTGAGGCAAGTCGCGCAACCGGGTGTCTTGCAGCTCTTTCAGCCGGTCTCCATTATAGGCTTGGGCTATCCATGCCGCCGTTCTGCATTCCGATACCCGAAGATTATAGTCCGTTCCCGTCAGCTTTCGGGTCACACCGGAAAAGATGACGGCCACTTTAAACTGTCGACAGCCGGTATATGGAATCAGCTTGTAGTCGGAAGTCTCGGTATCTAAAAACAACAGTTTGTCTTTTTCACACAACACGACACAGGCTTGATCCAGAATGCCATTGTTCAGGCCGACAAACATTCTCTCTGCAACAGAGGCATAGTTGATGACCTGCATCTTGCTGAGCGAGAGCTCATTAACCTCGGCCAAAGCCATCACCATACCGCAAAGCAGGGCGGCCGAACTTGACACACCGCCTATGGGCATCGAACCCTTGATGACACCGCGGAGCCCTCGCCTCAAGGTGAAATCTGCCTGAAGGGCATAGACAGCCCCCCGCAGATAGTCTCCCCAGTTGCCTTGCCGGTCGTCCAAACCGATCGGCCGATCGGCGGCAAACGTCATCAAACCGGAAAAAGAGAGCGAGGCCATTTCTATTCTACCCGTATCGGTGGGGGCAAGGAGGAAATCTATCCCCGAATTGATAGCAAAGCCGCTCACTAATCCGTGTTGGTGGTCGACATGGGCACCAAGGGGACACACACGGTAAGGGGCAAAAACGCGAAAGGTTTTTCCCGTTTCGCCAAACAACTGACAGAAAGTTTTTTGTAGTTCGTCCATATCCGATTTTTTGTTTATCCACCTTTTAACGTATCTCTCGCATAGCGAAGGAAACAATACACAGACTCTTTGGGAAACAGCTTTCCTGTTCTCCAATAAACCGGCAGCTGCCCCATGGCCGTGTCGATTTTCTTAACCCATTTGTTGGAGTCCATAGACATTTGCTTTTCCTTCTGCAATGTTCCGAAATTTCCGGTCTTGAAAATACTGTCCAGCAGCAGTTCGCCTTTCTTCCTGAGATTATCCTCATAAAACGGCATACGCTCTTTCGGACACCCTAAGAAGTCTACAGCCAAGGCGGCAAAGTATTTCCAGAATTTCATCAGACCGAGAAACTCAAGATCGCTTTTCAGCACTTCTACATCAATAAGAAGACCTTCATCTCCTTTCCCTGTATCCGAAACATGGCTTGACACGAAGAGCATCCAGTCTGCAATTTGACGCAGCCCCACCCCACCGGTCATATAGTGTTGCAGCATGTGGCCAAAAATGAAGACAGCATCGAATTGTACGGGGGGCACCTGTATCGTTTCACCATCCCCTATCGACAGAGGTCGGCCGGGCCGGCTAAGCCGTTCGTCTGTCCAAGCTTGCAGATGACGGGAACAGCGCGGACAGATAGAAAAATGGAAGTTGCCATGCAACTCTATCACCATTCCATTTGTCGTGTATACCGAGTGCAACCTCGTTGCCGCCTCGCCGCCGTCTTCGGCCACCTTTGCCATGAGCTGCTTTGCCTGCCGATACTGTTCGTAATCGGTAATCAGCAAATCTATATCGCCCGACTGGCGATGGAGCGGATTGGGATAGCATTGTCCCACTCCCTGCCCTTTCAGCAACAAAGAGTCAACCCCTTTCTTCCGCAACTCCCCCATGAGCAACGAGGCAAACGCATTCATCCGCTTGTTCTCCTTCTCTATCTCCGAAGTGGTTGCTATGGCATTGAAATAGATGGGCTTCGGCGGGCGCAAAGCAGGGGGCAACTTAACCATTGCCTCGGTCATGACACCCACCATCGTCTGTTGACGGGCCAAATCCACAATGCGGTTCCAATCCACATTATCCTTAAAATCACATAGCTTAGGTATAGACTCCCACAATCCACAACGTATCAGTAGTGTGAATTGTTTTTGTATGGTCACTCCTGCTATCAATGTATCTCGCATTCTACTTTAATCGATAATCCACTTTACTTAATTATCAATTTGACATGTTTTGCTTATGCCATAACTGGAATTCTATCAATCTCCATATCGTTTTTTCTTCATGGCCCAATTTACCAGCATAAAATAATTCTTTCAACTGTGAAATAAAACGAATATTAAAGAATGATTTATCCATAGAATCATTTAAATTATCTTCAACCAAGAACCTTAAATCATCTTTAAGCCAATTATTTATGGGCATACTAAAACCTGTTTTAGGTCGATCCATAATCTCTTTAGGGACATATTTATTAACTATATCTTTAAATATCCTCTTTTTGTTTCCATCCAAATATTTATATTCCTCTGGCAATTGTGCCGCAAATTCTATGATACGATGATCAAGGAGAGGTTCTCTGCCTTCAAGAGAAACAGACATCGTGGCTCGGTCTACCTTTACCAATATATTGTTAGGAAGATAATTCAAATAGTCAATAACTTGTGCTATAGAAATTGGCTCTTTTATTAAACGTTCATCTTGCAAAAATGATGGAGATGGATAAGGAAGATTTATTATCTTAGAAAAAAGTGATTGCATAAGAGAGCCCCCTCCCTCAAATGCAACAGAAATACGATGATAATCTTCATATTTAAAAAGTTTGGCAAAACATTCGCTTTTCTCCCTCAAAAACGAATATGGGTTTGTTATTTTACTTATTTGCATAAACAAGTTAGACAACAAATCACTTTTAACTACAGTCTTTAAATATTTTAGCTGTTTTTCTAAAGACGTATAACTATTATATCCTGCAAAAATCTCATCTCCTGCATCTGCTGACAAAGCTACTTTGACTTGCCTCCTTGCCAACTTGCTCACTAAAATCGTAGGTATAGCAGAGTTGTCAGCAAAAGGTTCATCATAAAAATATGGTAAATCTGGAATTATACCTTTACAATCATCTGGAGTACAAATATATTCAGTATGGTCAGTCCCTAACAAGTGAGCAATCTCTTTTGCTATAGGTGCTTCATTATTACCAATAGGGAAACCAATAGTAAACGTTTTCAACCTTTCTGTCCGCTCATTTTGTAATAGAGCTGTTACACCTACACTATCATATCCTCCACTTAAAAAAACACCTACAGGAACATCGGATACCATTCTATAATTACAAGCAGACTTCAATATTGTTTCCAATTGTTCTTTTGCTTCTTCATAAGTTAATGTCAATTTAGGAAGTGTATAATAGTCAAGCACATTCCAATAATTAAATATCTCACAAGTGCGAGTCGAAATAGAATATTTTAAGTAAGTGCCCGGTGGCAACTTTTTAACACCTTTAAAAATGGAAAAAGGAGTAGGAATATAACCAAACTTAAAATACAATGCTACGCCTTCAAGGTCAAGCTCCTTGTGAAAATCAGGATGGGGATATAATGCCTTTAGCTCACTTGCAAACATGAAACAGTTTTCGTGTTCATAATAATACAGTGGCTTTACCCCTGCCCTATCCCTAAAAAGAATCAACTCATTAGCTTCTTGATCTAAAATTGCAAAAGCAAACATCCCGATAAAATGATTAACACAAGAAGTTCCCCATTCTTCATAAGCATGAAGAATAACCTCCGTATCGGAATCCAACATGAACTGATGGCCAAGCCTCTTAAGTTCTTCTTTTATTTCTTTAAAATTATAAATCTCACCATTGAACACAATAGCCAGATTACCATATTCCATCGGTTGATTAGCTGCCGCTCGTAAATCAATAATAGAAAGCCGTGCATGAGCTAAGCAACAATGATTCTGAGCATATAATTTTGCGCCTTGATGATCAGGCCCACGATGCTTCAGTGCTTTAGCCATTTGTAATCCTAATTCAACGGAAGGAGCTTTGTCTATATATCCAATAATACCACACATATTTTCTCTAAATAACTTTTATTTGTTGGAAAAATCGCACCTCATAATCGAAGTGTCATTTACATATCTTCCTGTGCTTTTTAGTTTTTCCGATATAAGCATTACAAAGACAATGCTACATGTTTTTTTCTTTCCACATTTGAAACATCAATAATCGCCATATCACTTTATTCTCATGACCGAGTTTGCTGTCATAAAACAGATCTTTGATCTTCAGTACATTCGTTGCATTGAAAATCTCCATGTCAAGTGCTCGGTCATTGATATGCTCCTCTATCAAATATTTCAAGTCGGAGCGCAACCAACCATCGACAGGCATCATAAATCCAGTCTTGGGCCGGTCGAGCATTTGTTTGGGAATATATTTGTAGACAATGTCGCGGTAGATACGTTTCTGTACACCATCCTTAAATTTATAGTCCAAGGGCAGGCGTGCTGCAAACTCTATGATTCGGTGATCGATAAGCGGCTCCCTGCTTTCGAGCGAGACGGACATGGCCGCCCTATCGACTTTCACCAAAATGTCATCAGCCATGTAGTTGATATAATCCATTGCCATCGCCACCGATATGGCATCGCCAAACATACGCTCATCCGGCATGAAAACCGGAATAGGATAAGGCAGCCTCAACAACTCTCCGTAGACCGATTTGGCCAATGTACTATAAGAACCTCCTTCGGTAGCCACGGCCGTCCTGAAAGCCTGCGGAGTACGTAGGATAGCGGCCAGCGTCTCGCCTTTTTCGTGCAGGAAAGAGTAAGGACGGGCTAATGCTTCGGTCAAGGTATTGACGACATGAGACATGCCGTTACCTCTAAGGCCTTTAAGCAATCTCATATATTTCATGACACTTGCCAGACCGGCATATCTGTTATATCCCGCAAAAGTTTCATCTCCACCATCTGCCGAGAGGGCTACTTTCACTTTTTCTCCGGCTATCCGACTGACCAAAATTGTGGGCACAGCCGAATTGTCGGCAAAGGGTTCATCGAAGAAGAAGGGCAGCTCGGGAATAATCTCCTTGCATTCCTTTTCCGTACATATATATTCTGTGTGCTCCGTACCCAATAGAGCCGCAATTTCCCGGGCGGCAGGAGCCTCGTTGGTGCCGGTAGGGAAACCTATGGTAAAGGTTTTCAGTCTCTCCGTGCGTTCAGCCTGCAAGATAGCCGCCAAACCGGCGCTGTCATATCCACCACTCAAAAAGATGCCTACGGGCACATCCGACACCATGCGATAGTTGAATGCCGAGCGTAAGATGTTCTCCATTTCTTCTTTCGCAGCCTCGTAAGAAACGTCCAGTTGCGGTTGTTGGTAGTAGTCCAGCACATCCCAATATTTGGTTATTCGGAATGTCCGATCCGAAATGTTATATTTGAGAATATGACCGGCTCGTAGCTTAAATGTGTTCTTGAAGATGGCGTAGGGGGCCGGCACATAACCGTATTTAAAATACAATGCGGCAGCATGATGGTCAAGCGACTTGACAAAAGCCGGATGCTTATAAAGTGCTTTCAGTTCGCTCGCGAAGAGGAAGACACCATCTTTCACATAATAATAAAGGGGCTTCACGCCGGCCCTGTCCCTGAAAAGGGTTAACTCATTAGAGGCTGTGTCCAAGATAGCGAAAGCAAACATGCCGACAAACTTGTCCACACATTTATCTCCCCACTCTTTATAGGCATGGAGGATGACCTCGGTGTCTGAATCCAACAGGAAATGATGTCCGCACTTCTCCAGTTCATGCCTGATGCCCTTAAAATTGTACACTTCCCCATTGAAGACAATGGCCAATCCTGCATATTCCATGGGTTGGTTGGCTGCATCGGAAAGGTCGATAATCGACAGCCGGGCGTGTCCCAAGCTACAGTCGTTTCGGGGATAGTTTCTGGCTTCCTGATGGTCGGGCCCCCGATGCTTCATCATGGCCACCATCTCCGTAGTCGTCTCCAGAGACAGTTTTTCGTCTATATAGCCGCAAATTCCACACATACTCTCATTGTTTTTGTTCCAGCACCCTGTTTCTCAACCGGCTGCCATAGATGCACTTGACCCAGGCAGTAGGCAGATTTCGAAACACGTATCGTGCAATGGGATATTTATATGACAACGTCATAAGTCCTTTCATCCGATAGATGCCTTTCATATAGATTTTAAACTCATTTTTGGCTTTTGCTCTGCTCCGCCGTTTGAACACATCTCCTTCCCTACGGAAATACAACACCACCTGGGGGATATTGGCTATTTGGTAGCCGGCCATGAGCGCGTCAAACCAGAGCTGTATGTCCTGACTGGTCGGATAACGCTCGTCATATTTCAGTCCGCTTTGGAAAATGCGCCGACGCATCATCACAGCAGGATGAGCCAGTGGCGAGGCCTTGACAATATACTTCCGGGCCTCTTGAGGTGTCAAAGGATAGTGACGGACATTCAGACACTCGTGCTGTGTGTCAAACTCCTGCAAAAAACCTCCCACAATGTCGATATCAGGATGCTGCTCCAGAAAGGCCGCCTGCCTTTCAAACCGCCTCGGTGCAGCCCTGTCGTCGCTGTCCATGCGGGCCACCAGCTCTGAGGTAACCTGCCGCAGCCCAATATTAAGCGACTTGGTCAGTCCTTGGTTGGTTTCATTCCGGCAGATGCACATTCTGTCACCGAGAATATCCTTATAGCGGTCGATGACAGTATAAAGACCAGCCGTCAAAGGGCCGTCTTCTATCAGCACGATCTGTGACGGCTTACAAGTTTGTTCTTCCCAGACGCTTTTTAAGGCTTGGGCAAGGAACTCCGGCCTTTCCGACTTGTAAACGGACATCAATACAGATATTGTCATACTCTCTCTCCTCCTTCCACTACATGTGTTATTAATGAAGCCCATTGATCGACAATGCGGTCTTCTCTAAAGTCGCCGGCTTTCCGGCGGTTATTCTCACCCATTGTGTACATCAGTTTTTCATCGCCCAACAGCTTTTCGAGTGCGAGAGAAAACGCTTCCTCGTCTCCAATCGGTGTGACAAAGCCGTTTATGCCTTGTTCTATCAAATCGCTTGCACCCGACACATCGGTGGATATGACCGGTAGTCCCACGCAAATGGCTTCCAACAGGGCATTGCTCATACCTTCATAGTCGCTTGACATGACAAAAAGCTTCGAGCAGTTCATTTCCTCAATAATCTTATCCGACTTCCCTGCCAACACTATCTTGTCTTCCATCCCGATAGCTGCTATCCCGGCCTCTATCTCTGAACGTTGGGGACCATCGCCATATACGCATAGTTTGTATTGAGGGAAATGCTCCGAAACCTTCCGGAAAGCACGAAACATCATCGGATAGTTTTTCTGGTATGCCAATCGTCCTACAGCGATAATTCTGTTCTCCTTGTCCACTTCCGGAAGTGAAAAGACTTTACCGGTAACCGGATTCCGAATGATGGTGGTTCTTGCCTGCAAACGGGGAGAGTAAAACTCCTTGATGCGCTCAGTCTGTACCACCAAGTGTGCCGTCCTGCGCAGAAGCACCCATCTCAAGAAACCTTTTGCCCTTCCGAAGAAATGAGGGTCTATTCGCTCCGACGAGACTACCGGCACCCTCATGCCTATCAAAGAGGCCAGCGTGGCGCAGAACACCTCAAGCATGAAAGCTATCACCACATCGGGCTTCCGCTCCTTGACATGCCTACGCAGCCAAACCATCTTCTTTATGATAGACCGGCTCCGGGTCTCTTCCTCTGCAAACCATACTTTGACTTTTTCGTCTATGGGATAGAAGACCAGATGTTTGTTCAGACAAATGATCTCCACCTCATTTCCACGATTAGCAAAAGAATTAGCCAACAACGACATGACTCTTTCACTCCCTCCGGAATGTAAAGTAGAAGTAATAAAAGATATTTTCATTGATAAGCGTTCTTTTTAATTATACGAGTTCCTCAGAGTTTATGAAACCCGCTTCTTATTTTCAAGCTGACCAACCATTTCCGATGGATAGACCTTTACTGTATTCTTATCATTTAACATTTATAGCATAGACTTGTTTTCATGTTGTTTCTGTTTTTTCTTTCAAAATATCGGCAAGATATTCCTTCCATCGTTCCACCGTATGTTCTATAGAATAATATTCTGCTCTCGTGATAGCTTTTTGCTGCAACTCATGCCGATATTGCTCATTTATCAACAAAAGTTCCAAGGCTTCAGATAAAACGACAGGATCATCTGGAGTACAGATTTCTCCACAACATTCTGAGCCAAAGATTTCTTTCTGTCGCCCATTATAGTCGCAAGCAATACATGCACATCCTTGACTCATAGCTTCTATTAGTACAAGGCCAAATCCCTCGTAGCGACTGCTTAAAACAAATATTTCACTTTGCCGATATAATTCCTCTATATCTTTCCTAAACCCTAAAAAAGAAGTTCTATCTTCAACTCCATTTTTTCTGGCAATCTCCCGCAAGATGTTAAGGTCTTGCTCAGAACCGACCCCGGCAATTTGTAGACACCACCCTTCTGTAAAATCTTTCCGCATTGCATTCTTTTCACTTTGCCCCATTTGGCAACACCTCCCCCAAGCTTCCAAAAGTACATCAAAGCCTTTACAATGCCAATCATACAACCTACCACATGCAAAAACAACTTTTTTCTTCACCACCTTCCCTACCACTCTGTCAATAGCTAAAGGATTAGGCATAACTACTACATTTTTCAGGCGATTTCCAATAATTTGCTTATCCCGTGTAGTCAATACAGTTATATATTGATAGATTTTATTTAGGTAGAATTTACAAAAGTATTCAATCTTAGAGAGTGGTGTTATTATAGGTTGCTCAAAAGGGCCATGCTCTGTCATTATCACGGGAATCCTCATCCGGCGACTCGCTATTACAGATACCAAAGAACATAACTGCATAATACCTATGATAACATCAGGTCTCCTTTTTTTAAGATATCTCCTAAGATTCCTTTCAACAGCAATCCATTTAATAAGTCTATTATCTTCACGAGAAACCAGATTACATAATTCCACTCTCTCGTCAATCTCATAGGTAATTTCCTCATTCAGATTGCTCATAACTGTAACATTATCTTGAGAGATTCGAGAAAAGCCATTAGCTAAAGTGACCGCCACTCTTTCAGCACCACCATGATTCAATTTACCACAAACTATTACAATATTCATTTATATAAAAGATGAAATATTCTTACTGAAAAAAATAACACACACGAAAAAGATGAATACATAGATAAACGTCCGGCTTCTTCTTGTATAAATATTTAAAAACATGGGGAGCATAAACATCTCAAATGTTGCCATAATCGTAGATAGTCTTCCTGCCAAAGTGCCAAACTGAGTCAACATAATCAGTAAGAGAGTGGATATAAAATAACCATCTCTCATCACATAATAGTGAGGAGAGACACGTCTCAAATACTTTTCTTCAAATGTAAACCAAAAAAGGACTATGATCTGAAAATAAATCATAGGATTAGTCAATCCTGCATCATAGAGCCACACACTTCCACTCTCCTTATCAACATAGTCACCAGCCATATCCTGTACGAAATCAATATGAGATAAAACATCATAAATAATATCCCCGGCAACTAATGCAAACAAGAAAGCCACAAGAGTGGCACCTACGATATGAATTTTTCTCAATTTAAATTGAGGCAAAAAATATAGGGGTAAAAAAATTAACGCACTATGATGAAGATGATAACTAATAAATATAATTATCAAAAACTTATATAGCTTTCGCTCTGTAATATATTTTACACCCAAAATCAATATCGGGATTGCTAAGGCAGAACGAACTTGCGCAAAATTTCTTCCAGCCATAAATCGGGCCAAATAAATACAAAGTGCTGTCATGGGATATATCCCATATCTGGTGACTCCCCAATAAATTATTGCGAATGATAATATCGTAATCATAAAATAATAGACATCAGGAGATTCTGTAAAAAAATGAATAACAGATGTCAGCAGGAAAAAGCCTTTTTCAGAATATTTACTAAGCCCATTTGACAGATTGTCAAAACCAAAATCTGATAAAGAAGATGGCGAATAAAGAAAAGCTTCTATATATGCAGTAGCATCTAAACGCAATGCTGCAGGATACGAAGCACATATAATAGCAATGCCTAAAAACGCTACTGCGAATATTTGCCTCCGGCTGATCAAGGAAAGGCGATCAACATAAAAACTAATTACGATGAAGATAGAAAAGAAACAGAGTAAAAGTATTTTTAACATCTAATTCTCTTATATATTTGTTTTACATCAAACATGATTCCATAAACCATACGAGCAAAATAGTATAATCCCCGTATGGAAAGGGTTAGAAATATTTTCTCCAAAAGAGAAGTTCCGTTTTTAGCTATGATGGTTTTATATCCACCAAAGTTTTTCACAAAATCTGCAGATGAGAACACATGACTGCCAAACATGAATGCACGCCAGACGATGGCATAACTTTTACTGTTGAAAGCCAATTCTTTCAGACTTTCATCTTCAAACAAATCTGTGAACATCTTGCGAATGGCTAAATCCATTTTATAAGTCTCGCTGCCATATTTCCTTGACAACGTTGTGTTCCCATAAAACATATAATGGTAATAAGCCTTTTCGATATATGCTACCGCAACACGGTTCTTGAATAATTTACACATCGCATACTGATCTTCACACCCATATATGCCTTTAGGGAATCTTATGTCATAGCTAATATAGCATTCTTTTCTTATCAACTTGGTGACTGTAAAACCAGAAACTCGCCCAATGACAATATCTGCCAGAATATCCCAATGATTCAAACTTGAAGGTTTTTGCGAACCGTATGTTTGACGGAATTTATCATTAAAATAGATATCAGACATCACCACATCTGCATTTGTTTCTTTTGCAGTTGCATACATTGCCTCAAGCCAATCACAATCTACCCAATCATCGGGATCGGCAAAAATAATATACTTTCCTTGCGAATGATCCAAACCAAAATTTCGTGTTTCACTCAATCCGCCATTAGATTTGTGAAACACCCGGATTCGCTCGTCTACCTTTTTATATTCATCACATATTGTAGGACTATTGTCTGTGCTCCCGTCATCTATAAGGAGAATCTCAATATCCTTGAATGTCTGCCTTAATATGGAATCTATACACTTACGCATCAGCCGCTCCATATTATAAATAGGAATTATAACAGAAATAGCCGGCATATTCATTTCAATATTAAAGAAAGAAAACGCATGACTTTATAAAGGATTCGACTCCTTATTGGCAATTTACTCCATAAATACACATAAACTTTTTTAATATCTTCATTCCGATACCATGATGCAGGCTTTTTTATTATACTATCTTTTGACGCCAACTTAAAATAAGAAAGGTATGAGAGGAACCCTCCCTCATCAATATGATGTTTGGCAACAACTTTCTTATAAGCAAACAATAACTGTGCCAACGACATTCCGGCATACTCTGCTGTCATTGCATACTTGTTCACGTTTGAAAAAACATCTGTAATATAAATATAATAGGAGCCGTGTAATACACTATAACTATTACATTTAGATAAGTAATTAAAGACAAAACACGAATCTTCGCCAACTTTCATACTCTCCGGAAAGGTTTGCTCCGCAAGCAAATCGCGTTTATAAAATTTCATCGTGGGGACACGTAGTACAGTGTTACCTACATATCGTGCAATAAAATCATACAAAGATAGTTCCGAAAAATCTCCATCTAAAGACTCATGCCGCCTTTCTATCCCATTCAAATCATAACAAAGATACCCCCTGATCAGCAAATCCTCGTCATGCCCTTCCACTTCGTCAAAATAACGGTCAAGGATATAATCATCAGAATCGACAAAGGTTATCCAAGTGCCTTTAGCCTTCTTCAAACCTTCATTACGAGCGGAGCTAACCCCGGCATTTTCCTTGGAAATCAGAATAACTCGAGAATCGTATGCTACATATTCTTTGCATATAGCCAAAGAACGGTCTTTGCTTCCATCATTGACAAGTATCAGTTCAAAATCTGTATATTGTTGGTTCAAAATAGAATCAACACACCTCTTTAAAGTCTTCTCCGCATTATATATGGGGATAATAACGCTAACCAAAGGATTTTTTTCCATACGTGATCAATAAATAAGGATATCGTATAATATTAAACAATCTCTTAAAGCGCCATTGCCAACTTGCAATAAAATGAGCAAACTTATAATCTTCTTCTATCCGCAGAGGCAAAATGTCCCGGCATAATTCTTGTTCATACAACCTCAGTTCAGATTGTCTGCTAAGTGCATTTGAAACACCAGTGGTATCAGACAAAGAGACTGTAACAGGAACTCTCTCATAAGAAACGTTCTTATAGATTAAAACCTGAATAAAAAAACGCCAATCAGAACCTATTTTCAAGCGTTCGTCATAAGGATTCTCTATCAGTAAGCTGCGCCTAATGAGTGTAGACTGGTGATTCAACGAACCGACAACAAATGTCTTCATTGTGACATGCTGCGGAGCTTTAGCCCTCTCTCCGGTAGTGAATTGTGTGTCACCGGAAATGATATCTGCCGACAAATCACAAGTCAACAGTCTCTCTACAACCCTATTATTTAATAATGCATCACCAGAGTTTAGAAACAGACAATAAGTGCCATGAGAAGCTCTTACGCCTTTATTCATAGCATTATATATACCAGTGTCTTTCTCACTCACCCAATAATTGATGATGCTTGTATTTGCTTTGATAACATCAATACTGTCATCAGTCGATGCGCCATCTATAACTATGTATTCAAAATCACGGGCCGTTTGATTGGCAACGCTTTTAATCGTCCTCTCAAGCCCGTCTTTATTATTAAAATTGATTGTGATAATTGATAGTTCCATTTTAGTTTGAAGCCTGCAAGTTGAACGGACACGAATTGACAATAGCTTCCATACCAATCTTCGGAGACACCCACTCGGAACAAAGCAAATATATCGGTTTAAGATCGTCACCGGCCGTCAACACCAATGGCATCTCCAACTTCCGGCCTACAGATGAAGCATAATCATAAAACTTAAAATATCCACCGGAAATTTTTCCACTCAATTCTATCCAACAGTTTGGTACACCGTATGCATCCGAAACAATCAACCCATGCAAAGAACTGGATGCAATCATCTCACACGAACAGATTTGATCGATTACATCCGTCCATTTTTTATAGTGCGCCAAATTAATCATCAAAACTTCCGGATGACTTTGCCTCATTTCACACACAACGGGATGCAGCTGATCTATGACATGTGGGATTATCCCTAACTTGTATTTCTTCTTTTTTATCCCGGATTGATAATACAATGGGAGAAGTAAAGCGGGATCGCCAAATAAAGCAGGACACGGGATATTCCTGTCTGCCAAGAATTTTGCCGTACAAGCTCCACGCACAGATAAGATTTTCTCTGGAAGGACAAAATCACGCTCCTGACCAGACACTCCACTCCCCCAAACAACCGTCTTCCGATTGGAGTAATTCACAGCATCAAGCAAAGTCCCTATACATAAATAATTTTTAAAACAGAATCTCTTTGCCAACCAGAAATTATGATAAAAGATAATGGGGCGTCCTGTCAGCAACCGGATAAAATAATAATTCAAGTCATCTCCCCAATTCCTGTGTCTAATTCCTCTCCACGTTAAATCATCTACATACCCGTTGATGATAAGTGCATGACGGCAATAGTAGAGATAACAGTCTCTAATTTGCACCCATATTTTTTTCCAAGGAATATTTCGCATTATAGCATTAACCATCATAGTTTAGAACAAAAAGAAAAACATTCTTGAATTTTCTTCCAAATACAAATACGAAGTTTATCTATAAATACAGAAAAAGTAAATAACAGTATTATAAATACAAAAGTCAAAATCCAACCAAACTCGTAATTTTGTATACAGATTTTAATTGTAGAGGTGTATTGGCCAAAAAAGAAGAAGTTACAATGCAACAGATAGGCTGCCAAACAAGAACTCGCCACCCAATTTATAAGTTTACAAGAAAATGAGAGCTTGCTAAAGAATAGCAATAAATATAAAGAAGAAAGAATTATCAAAGGATTGCCATAATTTAGCAATCTACTATCTAAAGTCGTACGTATGCCTCTGCCCAATAAAAAATAACATATTACAGCAAGCAAAATAGATAATCCAAAATAAATAAGTAAGTCATAGTATTTATTTAGATTTATCCATAAGCCACGATATTTAGAAGCATAACGTCCTATCAAATATAAGCCGACAAATGACAGGGCACTCGTCCCGTTCATTGTAAAATGAATAGATTCCGGCTCCATCCAACCGTATATAAACATAAAAAGCAGATAGCATGATAAAACGGAAGCGAACCCCTTTTGATGTACATCTTGTATAAAACTATTCAAAAAAGGAGACAATAGTAAGAGTATCGTATATGCTTTGATAAACCAATAATCCTTACCTTGAAAAAGAAATATACTTTTCAGTCCTGACAACGATAAAGCTTCATTTGGATTGATGAACAAATAAGCGAGAAAAAATCCAAATGAGAAAAAGAATACTTGGAATATCAAGTTTCCTAATTTATTCATCGTCAGTTTTATTCCAAACCAACCAGATATTAGTACAAATACATCTACCCCAACTATAGATAAGCTTTCTCCCAAATATCTAAGAAAAGTGCTTACGGGATTAGATTTCAAAGAGTCAAAATCGGGAGCACCAAATGTTGTAAAATTTGCATGAACCGTCATTACTAAAAGCATCGCCACTATCCGTAAAAGCTCGAAATTCGCCAACCTGCAATCCTTTTTCTGCGTCATGACTTCATTTGTTATATCTGCATCCATTTCTGTTTATTATTCTATTCACACAGTTATCAATTTCCACACCTACCTATAATTCTCAAAAGAAGGCATCAAAGCCTTGTCTTTCAAAAGCCGATCGTGATATTTTAAACAAAGAGGGTGGAATATTTCCCCCTGTATGCTTGCCCAAGGCAACGGATAATCACCGTTGGTACCAAAAATATCCTGGGCGGGATGAAGTTTTAACACTTCGGCCTGAGTCACTAATCTCCGCTTTGCCTCAGAATACCACTCTGCAGTAAATTGTGTGTGTGGGCGACAAATAAAAGCACCGTTGCCTATTAAATGATGCCAATGGTGGTAAAGATCTTCCTTGAGATTTTTATGTGTGATTCCTTGGTTGGCCGCACCTTCAAACCCAACCTCAGGATAACCTACGGCATAAGCTTCGTCAGAGGCCTCCAATTTATTAAAAGCAGGAATCCAAGACCTATAATAAGTCTTGATATCCGCATAGCCCCCTCCGTAATAATACATGAAATATCCACGCAGAAAATCAGACCTATGGATTAATGACAAATATTTATAAGCCTCCGGCAATGGGTCATCCTTTACAATATAATCTTGTAGATTTTCAGGAGTAATCAACTGAACTCTAACTTGACTGACATTCTGTAGCGATCGGATGCCAGCCAAACGATTGGGTGTAATCTCATTCTCCCCCGTCCAGAACACATAAATTACCTTTTCTACCCTTTTTGGCTGTTTCTTTTCGAAAGAAAGTTCACACTGTCTCTCAAGGAATGTTCCCTCGTATCTTCCCGGCTCGTAATGATAGGGGTGCGATACGGAATAAAACAAAGTCCGTAGGTCTCTCGATTTTCTCGCCAACCGGGTATATCTATCTCCCAAAGCCCAATATGCTAATTTTCTAATGTCCATTTTTTGCAATAAATATCTCTTTAATTCACTATTCCAAATGTTCAATCTTAAGATCCTTCTTTTGCCTGAGTTTACTGGTGATTATGGCCATAATGCTTTCCCGCTCTTTGTGATTCATGCCAATAAGATAGATGCTAATTATCGTACATAACATAGACACAACACACACTTCCAACAGTCGAATGATGGAATCTTCTTGGAGCAGGCAGATTAGTCCGGGAATAATAGCGGCCAAAACAGTTACAGCTCCCACTTTGAAGAGTACTTGGTGAATGAAGTCCCATCCGGACATCATGATTTTCCCTTTGGCCATATATATCCTAACAAAGATCATCATAAAAAAGATGCATAAATAAATGATATAAGCCGAAACGGGAGAGAGACCAAATTTGAACGCCAACCATGTAAGCGGAAAGTTAGAAAGAGCCAACGTGCCCATCACTAATTCATATTTTCTAATTTCTCCTGTAGCAGAAATAGCCGTGACGAGGGTATTACCAAGCATCATACAGAGGGAGGTAGCCAAGGTCAATTGCACGAAAATAACGGCATAATCGGGTACCAATTTCAACCATAGGGTAAGGATAAGTTTAGTCTCAAACCAAAGAGGAAAAACAAACAAAAGCATGAGGAAGTAGGAATACTTTGAGCCAAAAAAGATAAGTCTATGCATATAGGCATAATCACCGGCTGCATAGCTCTTGGTGATTTGAGGATTGAGGGCCGTCATAAAATTGCGAACGAAACTCTGCACCATATTATCTACAGTGACGGCGATTCCCCGGGCAGCATTGAGTGTCACGCCAAAGAACAGATTGATTAGGATATTGATGCCCTCTGTATTGAGCACCCATGCCCCGTCTCCCAGAAAAGCCCATCCGGCATAAGCCGTCATTTCCCGCAAAAGTGACTTATCTCTGAAAAAGTGATAATGGCATTCCTCAAAATGTTTCCTGCAATACAACCAATAGATGGTTGTAGTCATGATTGAAACACCTACCAGCAGCACAGCATAGGTCTTTAATTTATCGAAAGGGGAAAAAAGCAGGGCAAATACAACAACCAATTTCATCGCAGCATCCCAAATACTTACATAGGCGAAGACTTCCATCTTCTCGTGTGCGATGATGGAGGCATTGTAAGGCACCATCAGCAGATTGACAACAAATACCAGAATCGAACCTTGCATCACCCAATTAGCAGCAGGAAGCCTTTCTGCCGGGATATTCATGCGGGTATTCAGAAACCATACTCCCACTATTTCGGTGATGATAACAATGCCTATGGCCATGATTAGCTGAACATTCAATGAGGTGGAAAATACCCGTTTCAACTTTTCTGCATTTCCTGTTCCCAACTCGAAAGTGAGATAGCGGCTGATGGACGAGGACAAAGAAGCAGTCAGAATGGAAAACATGCCGACAACCCCCCCCACAACATTGTAGATGCCAAAATCAGAGACACCAAGCGTATTCAGCACCACACGGCTGGTGTAGAGTCCTATGAGCATCATCACCGACATGCGGATATACAATGCTACAGTATTTCTGGCAATACGATTGGTGTTCTTATCGGGCATAGCTCATTTCCCCAATAAAATAGGATGGTGCGCGAGAAGCCATTTTATTGGATAATAGCAAATAGCCATAGTCAAGATGCTGACAATCCAAGGATAAACATTGGTATCCTCTGTGAAACTCCCCAGACCCAATTTGTTGAATAGGATGGAACAAAAAACTTTTAAATTAAAATTAAAAGCCAAGATCAGAATCGTTCCTTTTGAGAAAATTTCTATCATACGATTGGGACGCGAAAACTTAGCGCATAGCGTAAACAAGATAATGCTACCCAATATGGCATTGAAGAAAAATAGAATATAAGAATATCCGAATTTATAGTTCAAAATGCTACAACTTCCTTGTATAAAGGTAACGGGTAAAAACACGACTAAGAATGCGACCAACGGAAGCTTAAATTTATTGGCCATCTCATACTTTGCCATCAGGTATCCAAACAGCATGAAAGGCAAACAAGAGACCACAAGATATGGTTTATAAACAGCTAAAGAATCATTGGGGAAAATAAAGGGCTCTACAACTAAAAACAAACACAATAAAGGTAAACTGTATTTTACATATTTTGGTATAAAAGAGAAAATCTTCACATCCCCCATCAGAAATCTACCCAACAAAAGCACAATGATGAACCAGACACCGGGAAACACAAAAATGTAATCCAAATGTTCAGGCACATAACCACCAATAAAGGGAAGTAAGATGCGCGCTGCAAGATCAGAAAAATCCATCTTACCCCGAAGAATTTTGGGCAACATGTAAATTGCCAAATTAAGCAAAGAGAATGCCATTACAGGTATTCCAAAGGATTTTAGGGTTCGCTTCCAACTATGTTGATGATAAAGATAGCCTGAAATGATGAAAAATGCAGGCATGTGAAAGGCATAGATGATGTCATATTGCCATCTTACAGGAAAATTATGACCCAAATATCAAGATGGCCTTTGCCCAATCTATCCAAACAATTCGTTGCATAATTATTTATAGTTTAACGGCGACTACGACAAAAACATTTTGCAATTTTGATACCAGCCATGATTAATATATAGATCTTTTCTTAACCTTCCCCCTCTATCTTCCACTTCCTCCAAATACTTTTGGACGAAGAAGTTGGCATCCTCAAGATTGAAGATGCCGGTGGGTTCGAAAGCATGATATTGGGCGAGTCTGCCGGTGGAATTTTCGAGCAGTTCTGCGTAACCCCACACGCCGCCACAATCTTCGGGAGGACAGGAACCTGTAATGGATGAGACAGGCATTTTTGCAGAAGCTCCTCTCCTGCAATTTTAGAAAGCCTTTTCTGCTTACCGTGGCAGGACGTGTTACAGGGGGAAGAGACTTTTCCGCCAGTCGGTTTCCACACAAGACAAGGGAAGACAGCTCGCCCTCCGCTGCAAGCTGATGCGCTTTCAGCGGTGTGACCGACAACGGATAGCCTCCGCTTCTGAGCATGATGCAAGAGAAAAAAGATGGGATGAAACGACACTGCCGCGATGGATGACAAAGGTCAACGATCAACATGTTTACGTGGCAATGCCGGTAGCCGAAGCCGGCAATAATCCTTTTAATTTCTCATTAGCCTCCGTGATGCTCGCAGTGCTTTCTGATGGTCGTAATATCATTGTGGACAAAGAGAAATGCCCTTCTGCCACTTATTTATGTGCAAAGATACATAAATATTTCTTACTTGCAAAAAATATCGCATGTTTTTTGACAGAGGGGAAGGGCCGAAACGCTATTTCGGCTTGCCGGACCGCAGGAACTTCATATCCGCCCCCGCTCTACTCCTGCATTCTTGATATAGGACAAGGAAAACGCAGAGAATGAACAAAAAAGGGGAAAAGATTTGCCCGTGTGCGCAAACAACCGTATCTTTGCATCGTAAAACAAAGGATAACAGATTAAGTAACGAGGGATTGAGCCCTCACAAAAGGTAAAAAGATTATGGCAACGATGATGATTGTATTGGCAGTAGTTGTAGCAGTAGCCGCTCAGGCCATCAATGTGAACAACAACATGTTCAGCGGCAAGTAAGCTGCCGGACAGGAAATCCCCCCACGGGGAACCCCCGACAACAGACAGCGCAGACCTCTGCGCGAACAGATAACTTCCTAAACAAGGTGTGTGTCCATTTCCGCCGAACGCAAGAAAGCGGAATCTCCGGACTTAAGAACGCAGGCACACGCCACAGAAACAAGCGTGCATCAAGACCTGAGTCCTGATGCACACTTGTTTTTGTGAATATACAACCAATTCCCGATGCCGGATGGTGGCGAATCGTATTAACAAAATCACCTCCACAAAAACTCTCCAACCAGGGTGAAAAGTCGGCCTTAAACCGCTGGAAAAGCCCACTGCCTTTCTCATTCAGGCCCATCGAACTTGCGAAAAGCCACACTTGAAAGCCGAAAAGGCTACAGTTGCCTCGCAACTGTGGCCCTTTTGCAAGTCCGGTTGGACCCTTCCAGTCCTGTTTTTGGCCTCCAATATATGTCAATAAAATTCAAGCGACTGATTATCAGCATTTTGAAAATATCGCCAAAATCGCATATTTACGCCGGACGGACCGCAGGTTGCAAATATCGCAAGCACAGAGGCCGAAAACGAAAAAATAGTTTAACAAAATATTCTGTCCGAACATCTCTCCACAATATATTGATAGGGCCGGAAAGGCAGAACCCGGAAAGCCCCTCTTCAGCAGTCCGGCTGTTTAAAAAAGAGAGGATTGTTTGGAAGATATTAGGATTTTTCATAATTTTGCAATCATGGCAGAGAGCAGTTGATCCATGGCATTTCACACTGGTTTGTAAAATCGTTGCTGCCACCTGACCGTGTTTTCCGTGCATCATACGGTACCTTTCATTCTACCAATTAGGGAAGTATAAGCCATCAGAACTTCTCCTCACCTGCCGCAATCTTGTAGACAACTTCTAATTTCCATTACCCGCACATGAAACGAAACCGCCATATTCTCTTATCATTCATCGCACTATGGTGTCCGATAGCCACACTTGCGTCCTATAACAACACGTGGGCACAGGAGGCTTGGGATAAAACTCCCAACAAAGAAATCGTGTGGCAGAACATGAAGCCGAAACTGATGGCCCTTGACCATGAGTTGGAGAAAGCCGACGCTTATCATCAAAAAAGGTTGAGGCAGATTGAGGCACTGAAAGCAAAACTAAGCTCCTGCAAGACCCCTCATAAACGCTACGCGCTCTATATGCAGCTACAGGATAAATATTCCATCATCAGCATAGACTCCTGCTACGCCTACGCCAGTCGAGCGTTCAACGAATCTCAGCACACGGGCAACGACAGACATCGGGCATTGGCCATGCTAGCACAGGCAAGAATCTGCATGAAAGGAGGATTTTTCAAGGAAAGTGAAGACCAGCTTGCAGCCATCCGCTCCGGCAACCTGCATCTTTACGCTTATACGCTATATCAGGAACAGGAGCTCGACTTGGCGTTTGAAGAAGGGCTCTACAACCGGCTGTACGACATCAGTGACAACGACCCGTATTCGCAAAGGATGAAAAAGGTCATAGAATGGGCGGAAGGGCATCTTCCCGTCTCTGATCCCACCAGAATCAAGTTTTACATGGAATATGCCTTCCACTGCAAACGATATAAGGAGGCGATGGGCTACGCGGCATTGTTGTTGACCAAGCTGCATCCCCAATCGGAAGAATACGCTTACCATCTGGGCAATCTGGGGTTCATGGAGATGGGGGCCGGAGAATTTGAAAAGGCTGCCAACGACATCTGTCTGTCTGCTATTCTCGAGATCAGGCAAGGGTCCTATGAATATCCGGCACTGCGGAAACTGGCAGAGATGCTCCTGTTTATGGGGCATCCCAAACATGCCTACAGATACAGTTCCATCAGTATGCAAAACGCCCAAGCCTTCGGCTCCAGATACCGCATTTCGGAGAGTTCGAAATTCTACCCTCACATCAATCAGATTCAGCACGAGGAAATCAGCTATCAGCGAAAGATTCTGACCATGGCGCTTATCCTACTATCGGTCAGCATCATCGTGATGATTGGCCTGCAAGTCTACATCCGGAAACAGAATCGCCGGCTGCATGAAAAGAATAGAATCATCGTCGAGCAGAACGAGGAGATGAATGAAAAATCGGAAGTCATCATACGGCAGAATGAACAGTTGGTAGACACCAACCTCAAAATATCCGTCATCAACGAAGAACTGCGCGAGGCAAATACCATCAAGGCGGCCATCCTCGGACAAGTCATCATGAACACGGCAGACATACGCACGGACATCGCCAAGATGAAGAAGCTGATAAGGTACAAACTCGCCTCACATGACTATCTCGGCATCAAGATGATAGTAAATGACGAGAAGGCAAGTAGCATCGGAGCACATACACAATTTGACAAGATTGTGCTCACACTGTTTCCTGATTTTGTCACCCAGTTTAATGCGCTCCTCAAGACAGATGCCCGCCAGCAGCCTCCGGCACCCGAAACCTTGACTCCCGAAATGCGCATCGTGGCCCTGATCCGATTGGGCATAGACCGGAACACGGATATTGCGCAGTGTCTCGGCTATTCGGTGAACACCGTGAAACGATACAAGAACATCCTGTTTAACATCTCCGACTTGGAGAAGGATACGATCTATGCCAGAATCAAGGCCATTCACTATTCCAGGTCGGCCACCCCAAACGACATGTAGCCTTCTTTGTAGAGGAAATCCCTGCTGGGAAAGGCTTCCTGCCGGAGCACAAAGGGTATATGACGGTATATTCCAAGTATATCCATCACTCTGCAAGAACTTGACACACAGGCACTTCCATTTTTCAAAACTGTTTTTTGAAGTATATCGGTTGTAGCTCCCGACAATATCCGCTAATTTTGCATTCGGAACTCAATCAACAACCGTTATAACTAAAAACTTGAAGTAAGATGGAAATTAAATTTCACTTAGAGAGAAACGCATTGATATGCACGGCCTTTCTCCTTTCTACCGTTACGCTCACTGCACAGAACAAAAAAGACTCCATTGCTGAATCTTCTGACCGTGGTGTGATGCTCAATGCCAAAAGCACGACAGAGCCAAGACAAATCGAGATCGGACTTCCCATGAATTATACGGCCGTCTCCTTCAACGGTCTTCCTGCCGTGTACTACTATTGGCCCAACACGACAAGCAACCATTGGCGCAACGAGCAGCTTCTGGCCAAAAGAGGACTGATGACCATGCCGCAAGTGGCTGTCAAGGATGGAGAAATCGGCTACGGCGTGGATTCATGGCCGGAACTGGGCGGAGACAAGTTCAAGGGCAAAGTCAACTATGGTGTCAACACTTTCGGCGCACAGAATTTCGACCTCAATCTATCCGGACCATTGGGCAAGGGCTGGTATTACACATTAAGTGCATACAACAACTTCGACCCGGGTAGTTTCTCGCTCCGCTTTACCAAGTATAGCGACCGGGCACAATTCTACACCGGTGGCCTGACAAAACGCTGGAACGACGGCTCTCAACTTTCTTTCCTTTACAAGTTTACCGATGTCCACAACCTCACGATAGCAGCCAACTACGCCCCGTTCATCTGGGACGGAAAGGGGGGCGTGAAGAATGTTCCCGGCTTTCGCATTGGCCGCGATTCCTACTTGCCCGTCGACGGCACGATGGAATATCTTGATGTAAGAACGGGAGAACACAAGCAAGTGGGCTTATACAGTGCTTACGGCTCCTATGTCCATGAAGGCTGCATCAGCTTCACGAAGCCATTGGCGGACGGTATGAGCCTGTCGCTCCGCGCCAAAGTGTCTACGGCCGATTTGGGGACGGGCGACCAGACGGCCAACGGCATCATCACGGCAAAGGACAACATAGATGCACGATATGCCGACACAGGCGAAAAATACACGGGAGCCGTGCAGAAGCGAGTGGCACAATTGAATGATTCCCGCGTCACCGACGCTTTCTTCACGGGCGAACTCATCAAGAAGACATTGAAGCACGACTGGGCATTGGGCCTCAACGAGTGGTACACCTATATCGACTATGCCCGAAGCACCACTACCTATTATCATGAGGTGGCTCCCAACCCGCGCAAACTGATTTACGGAAAGAACAGTTCCGCCTACGAAAATTTCAACGGCAGTTCGGAATACGACAAAGGCACAGAGAACAAACTGGCCGCCTACATCATGGACACATGGACACCATCTGACCGGTTCCGCATGGTCTACGGGCTCCGCCTGGAATACTTTCACGCCAACGTAGACTTGATTCCCTTCGCCCGCTTCAACGGCTTCTATATCGGTGCACAAAATGCCGCCGGCAAGACCGTAGCCACTGAAAACCATACGACCGACGGACTCAACTATGCGGTCTCTATCGCCCCGAAATACAATATCACTTCCGATTTCGGATTGACAGCTGAAGCCAACTTCCTCACCCAATACCGCCACTTGGAAGGATATTCGGGTACGGGCGTTCCCCACTACACTCACCGGCCTTACATCGTGGGCCAAGCGGGCATCTTCTATAACCGGCCATGGATGGAACTCGTCTCGGCCTTCACCTACGCCATGCGAGGACATGACTACGGGCGAATTGTGGTGACCAATAACGACGACTTGTCACAGACTCCGGAAATGGTAAACTTCTCCGGTGGCATACGAACTATCGGCTGGACCACCGATGCCATGTTCCATCCTGTCAAGGGATTCACGCTTCATGGCCGCTTCACCCTGCAATCGCCAAAGTACACCGGCTACAGTTTCACCGCTTTCAACAAGAGCTACAGTTTCGACAACTCGATGGTCACCAAGCAGTCGAAAGTCATTGTCGAGTTCGATCCGAGATACAGTTTCGGGAAGTTCGCAGTGTGGGCCAACCTGCGCTATTACAGCAAGCAGTATGTCAATGTGGCCAACTCCATCTATTTCAACGGACGGTGGGAAACGTTTGCCGGCGCAAGCTATGTGCTCAACGACCATGTGACCTTCACGGCCAACATGACCAACTTCCTCGGACAGACCGGAGCGCAGGGCGTAATCCCAAGTTCCGACACGGTCGAAGACGGCTCCCAGTTTGCAGGCTACATGCTGACGGGCAACTACATCCTGCCGTTCCAGACCATGCTCTCGGCAACCATCAGATTTTAATCACTTCTTAAACCATCGCAATATGAAACTCAAAAGTATTTTAGCAGTCGTGTTCTGCACTGTGGCAATCATCGCCCAGGCACAACAAAACATCGGATTCAGGGCAGAGAAAATCATCTCTCCACAAGTGAACAGTGACAACACCGTGACTTTCCGTCTCAATGCGCCCAAGGCAAAGAGCGTCAGCGTGAAGGGCGACTGGGAGGCCAATGACGGTGTGGGAACCATGAAAAAAGGCAAAGAGGGCCTCTGGGAGTACACCACTCCGGTGCTCCCCTCGGAGATGTACACCTATCGCTTCGACATTGACGGGGTCATCGGCCTCGACCCGCACAACCCGTTCACCCGCCGTGATGTAGGCAATGTGTTCAGCATCTTTTTCGTTGGCCACGGGCCTGCCGATTACTATCAGGTGCATGATGTCCCTCATGGCACAATGCAGACTGTCTGGTATCAATGTCAAGGGCTGTACCAGAACAACCGGCGCATGGTGATCTATCTCCCGCCATCCTACGACAAGGATAACAAAAACTACCCCGTGCTCTATCTCATGCATGGTAGCGGTGGTGACGAGATGGCATGGAGCGACCTGGGATTTGTCAATCGCGTGATGGACAACCTCATTGCAGAGGGCAAGGTGGAGCCGATGATCGTGGTGATGCCCAATGGCAACCCGAGCAAACAGGCCGAGGCCGGAGAGACGAGTGAGAACCTGAGCTACATGCCCGTGATGACCAACACGCTGCCCGACTACAAGGCCGGCAAGTTTGAAGCCACCTTTCCGCAAATCGTGAACTACGTTGACAACCACTACCGCACCCTGCCCGACAAAGCTCACCGGGCCTTGGCCGGCCTGTCTATGGGAGGATTCTACACGATGATGATTTCGGCCAATTTCCCGGAGCTCTTCGACTACATCGGCTTGTTCTCTGCCGGTGTCGATTTCAAGGGCATCAACTGGAATATCCCCGTCTACCGCGACTTAGACCGGAAGTTGGCAGAGCAGTACAAACAAGGGGTCAAGCTCTACTGGATAGGGATGGGTAAAGCCGACCGCCTCTATCCGTTCAACCTCGACCTTATGAAACGCCTCGACAAGGCCGGCACCAAATACGAATACCACGAGTCTTCACGCGGCCACTTGTGGAGCAACTGGCGGCAGTATCTGCTCATCTTTGCCCCGCAGCTTTTCAAATAGACACGTGCCGATCGGTCTTTCCCGCCCCCCTGCGGAAGCCGATTCCGGTCAACCGCAGCACCCTAAAAAAGCCATATCCTGCCTCGTTGGCGAGGCAGGATATGGCTTTTCCGATATGGGTGATGGCGGGGGCGGCCCGGTTTCAGTTGTCGGCCACGCGCATGGTGAGCCGGCCGGCGGGCGAGATGAGCAGTTCGACGACGAAGCTGCTGGGACTGTCGGGGATGCAGAGCGTGGCCGCATAGTGGAGGCCGGAGGCATCGATGCGGGTGAAGGTGATATCGCTCAACACGCTTTGCGAAAGATAGTCGGCAGGCACAAGGCGGACGAAAGCCTGCTTGCGGAAATCGCCGGAGTAGACCTTGCGCGCACCGTTGAACACGCTCACGTGCACGATGTTGTCGTGATAAACATTGTCCACGGCCACGCCATCGTCGTTGTAAGACGACTTGACCACCTTATAGGTCGTCGGGTTCACCTGCGTGTAGCTGTGATATTTCTCGCCGCCGAGCGTGACCACGGTGTCGCGCTTGATGAGCCGGTTCTGGTTGAGGGCCACGGGCCGCCGCTCCTCAAAGGCATAACGGTCGTCGGGGTCTTCGCTCTTGACGAGTTTCACCACATCGCCATTTTGGTTTTTGAACACAAACAGGTGGGGAGCCTGCTTCACGATGGGGTATTTCGACTCGCCGGCCGCGCTCAGCACCAGCGTGTCGCCATAGATGGCAAAGCGCACCGGCTGGCTGGTGGAGTCGGGATAGAAGATGGTGTCGCCCTTGGCCATAAAGGAGACATCGCCCTCGGCATCGTTCAGCCAGATGCCTTGCAGCATCTGCTTGGCCCTGAGATCCTCTTGCGGCAAGGAGGCCTTACCGCCAGCCGTCCGGCGGCATCCCACAAGGACTGCCACGAGGAGGACGGACAAGAGGACGAAACCGAGTCTGAAACGTGTCATCGCCCTATGCAGTGATATTCGAAACCGGCTTCTTCAAGTTCGTCGGCATCGAAGATGTTGCGACCATCTATCACCAGCCGGCCGGTCATGGCCTTGCCAATGACATCCCAACTGGGCAGTCTGAACTCTTTCCACTCGGTGAGGAGCAGCAATGCGTCGGCGTCGAGCGTGGCATCATACATGTCTTTGGCATAGACGATGCGCTCCACGCGCCGGCGTTCCTCCTCACCTGCGGCAGCCTTGAGGGCCATGCGCCGGCGGCACTCGTCCATGGCCACGGGGTCGTAGACGCGCAGCCGGCAGCCGGCGGTGAGGAGCCGGTCGATCATCACCAGAGCGGTGGACTCGCGCATGTCGTCGGTCTCGGGCTTGAAGGAGAGGCCCCACAGGGCGATGCGCTTGCCTTCAAGGGCCTGCAGGCCGCCGAGAGCCTTCACGAGTTTGTCGAAGAGGACGCTCTTCTGCCGCTCGTTGACGCGCTCCACGGCCTTGAGCACCTCCATGGAGTAGCCGCTGTCGTCGGCTGTCTTGATGAGGGCCTTCACGTCTTTCGGGAAACAGCTGCCGCCATAGCCGCAACCGGCATAGAGGAACTTGCGCCCTATGCGTGTGTCGCTGCCTATGCCCGCGCGCACCATGCTCACATCGGCGCCCACGCGCTCGCAGAGATTGGCTATGTCGTTCATGAACGAGATGCGTGTGGCCAGCATCGAGTTGGCGGCATACTTGGTCATCTCGGCCGAAGGAATGTCCATGAAAATCACCCGGAAGTTGTTGAGCAGGAAGGGTTTGTAGAGCCTTGTGAGCATCTTCTGCGCCCGCTCGCTCTCCACGCCCACCACCACGCGGTCGGGGCTCATGAAGTCTTTGATGGCGTTGCCCTCCTTGAGAAACTCGGGATTGCTGGCCACATCGAACTTCACGTCGACTCCGCGGCGGTCGAGTTCGGCCTGTATGGCCGCCTTCACCTTGCGGGCCGTGCCCACGGGCACGGTGCTCTTGGTGACCACCACGAGATATCTATTGAGGTTTTCGCCTATCGTCTTGGCCACCTGCACCACGTAGCGCAGGTCGGCGCTGCCGTCTTCGTCGGGAGGCGTGCCCACGGCTGAGAACACGATGTCTTGTTCGTTGATGATGTCGGCCAGCGAAGTGGTGAACTTCAGGCGGCCGGCCTTCACGTTTTTCATCACCAGTTCGTCGAGTCCGGGCTCGTAGATGGGGATGTCACCCTGTTCGAGCCGCTCGATTTTCTTACTGTCTACATCGACGCATGTCACGTTGACACCGGTGTCGGCAAAACATGTGCCCGACACGAGGCCCACATATCCGGTGCCTACTACTGCTATATTCATCTTATTATAATGTTTAAGTTTCGCAAGAATGATATTTTAGGAGTTAAGGGAGAAGTTACCTTGAGCGATGGCGACAAAAAGGAGTTAGCACTCGCTCCGCTCGTTAGGAGGTAGAGACAGCGGCTTCATTGCCTAAAGGTATTGGGACATCATGCCCCAAGTCCGATTCTTTTTCTCTGTCTGTCACGAGGTTTCCCCTCGTTTCTTCAACTCCTACTAAACACGCGAAAGTTCAGTTAGGATTATTTTCAAAAAACACTCTCGTCGTTCAAACACGCTCTTTATTCAAACACCTCGGCATCTTTGAGGGCCGGGGCCTTGAGGTCTTTATCGCTCGTCACCACGTCGCCCGGGTCGATGGGCCACTTGATGGCCACCTGCTCGTCGTCCCAACGTATGCCGGCTTCGTGCTGCGGGGCGTAGGCATTGTCCACCTTGTAAGTGAAGACGGCCTCCTCGCTGAGCACCAAGAAACCGTGGGCGAAACCGCGGGGAATGAAAAATTGACGCTTGTTTTCCTCGGAGAGCTCCACAGCCACATGACGGCCAAACGTGGGACTGCTCTTGCGCAGATCCACGGCCACATCGAGCACCCGACCTTTGATCACCCGCACAAGCTTGGCCTGCGCGTAGTCGCCCGTCTGATAGTGAAGGCCGCGCAACACGCCGAAGCTCGACTTCGACTCGTTGTCCTGAATGAAATCCACCTTGCCCACATGTTCTTCAAACTCGGCCTTCTTCCATGCCTCGAAGAAGTAACCGCGCCGATCCTCGAATACCTTGGGCGTCATGATCCAAACACCCTTGATTTCCGTCTCTTGATATTCCATTATTAGTCTATTTTATATAAAATATGGGCAAAGTTAGCATTATTCGGGCGAACTGCAAAATTATTTATCAACAAAGTGGAATTTAATTTTCTCCTGCTCCTATGGCCGAAGGCGGTATGGCTTGTCGGCCCGACCGCCCTCCCACCCCTTTGCCGACGGACTGGTGCATGGCCGCTGCACCGGCCTTGCATGGCTGTTGCACGCGGCGTGCAAAGCCTCTGCACGGGTGGTGCAGACATCCCGCACAAAACCTCACACGGCACGACGGCCGACAATCGGGCCGACCCCACGAAGCGAAACGCCCCCAAGTGGCGGGTGTGGAAAGGATTCCCACACGGAGAAGTTTTCCTCGCCGACGGCTAAGATTCCGCCGAAACCATCCCCATATTTTACCATTTCCCTTGCATTTTTCCGCGAAAACGCTTGCTTTTTCCAGCCCATTTCACTATTTTTGCAGACATCTCACCCCTTTACCCTTTCACCTCTTTATATATATACCTGATATGATGAAGAATAGACTGTTTTTTCTAATCGCGACACCGCTTCTTCTTGCCTTGAACGCTTGCAGCCACAAGGAAGAGTACGAGCCGGCAGAGAAGCAACTGGTGACCAACGCCGGAGTGAGGGAAGCGGGCCGGAAAGTGAACCCGGGAGACACGATACACCTCTATGGCGAGGGATTCCAAACCGGCGATTACGTGACGCTTGACTTCCGTTGGGATACGGGCGACCCGTCATTTCCCGAAGGTTCCGGCATGAACAACTATGCAAAAATCATCGAAGCAAAGCCGAATGGCATCAGCTTCCTGATGCCCTACCGCAAGCCGGAGTCCCGCGTCAGAATCATCTTGCAGAGAGCAGCCGACAGAATGACCTTGGGCGAACTGCCGGTGGCCGACGGACAGACACCCAAAGACTTCAGACTGTATGGCGTCAATCCCGGTCGCAACACGATAGAGACGGTATGGACGCAAAGCAAGGGGAATGCCGCGACGAAATGGGACATGAGCGCGCATCCGGACTTCCACTCCATCGTCAACCTCGAAAAAACTTACGGGCTGTGCGGTCTGGCCAAGGCCGATGGCGTGCAACAGCCGTTCTTCTTCGACTTCTGCACCGGTGAATGGAGTCCTCTCAATCCCTCCTTTAATACGCTATCATTGGCGGTGACCAACACAGGATACTTCGTCTCCATTCAGGAGAAAGCACCGGGCAAATATAATTTGAGCACTTCTCTCAGGCAACCGGAGCAGAGCAATTACGCCACACGCACATCGGTTGTGGAAAAGCTGCGGGCCTTTGAGTTGCCGGCCGGGCTATCCGCGCGACAGTTCGGCACCTACGCCGGCGTGTTCGACCCCGAAAGCGGGACCGTCTTCCTCTCTGCCGACAAAGGCGCGGGGAAATGGGTGCCCGTACTGTTCCACATCCGCAAAGGATTCCGCGTGCTTGACGAAATCGAGGCCGAAGCCCTCATCCCGTTCTCCTTCAGCGTGCCCGGTGGCAAGTCGCAACAAAGGCTGGCAGGCTATGTCATTTCTTCCCCGTCGGCCAAAGGTGGCAGCCGCTTCTGCCTGCTCGACAAGGAGCCTCCACACCTGCAGGAGCCGTTTGCCACCCTGCACGGCAAGGTGGTTTCCATCACCTGCCGCACCGACCGTCCCGGTCGTTTCACCGTGCTCACCATCACAAACGGGAAAGCCTCTGTCGCCGAATACAACGGGGCCGACAAAACTTGGAGCACCCTCCCCGACCTTCCCGACCTGTCGCCCTACACCTCCGTCACGTGGGCCAACTGACAGCTGGGACAGGGAAGCCACGAGCCTTTTGTGGCTTCTCGCGGTCTGCCGCTTGCAGCACCTCCGAAAAGGCACGACGGATGGGGAAATACGCCCATTCTTATTCTACAGAAAACAAAAAAATAGGGACAGCGCATCAAGGCACTGTCCCTATTGTAGATTATAGAGTCTTCCCCCTCACTCCGATATTTCACGCTTGGAAAGCTGGGGGAGGAGTGGATATTGTCCTCTTGTTCAGACCCCCATCCCCCTAACTTAGGGGGCTTTCCACCAGCTTCAGCTGCAACTCGTCGAGCTGCTTCTGGTCGATGGTGCCGGGGGCATCGAGCATCACGTCGCGGCCGGAATTGTTTTTCGGGAAGGCGATGCAGTCGCGGATGGAGTCGAGACCGGCCAAGATGCTCACAAAGCGGTCGAGACCGAAGGCCAGGCCGGCATGGGGCGGTGCGCCATACTTGAAGGCATTCATCAGGAAGCCGAACTGGGCCTCGGCACGCTCCGGCGTGAAACCGAGCACCTCAAACATCTTCTCCTGCAAGCGGGTGTCGTGGATACGGAGCGAACCGCCGCCCACCTCGATGCCGTTGCACACAAAGTCGTAGGCCACGGCGCGCACCTGCTCGGGATGCTCGTCGAGCAACGGCAGGTCGTCGGGGTTGGGCATGGTGAACGGATGGTGCGTGGCCATGAGGCGCTGCTCCTCGTCGCTCCACTCGAAGAGGGGGAAGTCGACTATCCACAGACACTTGAACACATTCTTGTCACGCAACCCCAAGCGGTCGCCCATCTCCAAGCGGAGCGAGCAGAGCTGCACACGGGTTTTGTTGGCATTGTCGCCGGAGAGGATGAGCACGAGATCGCCGTCTTTGGCTCCCATGGTCTGTTTGATTTCGGCCAGCACCTCGGGCGAATAGAACTTGTCGATGGAGCTCTTCACCGTGCCGTCGGCCTGATACTTGATGAACACCAGTCCCTTGGCACCCACCTGCGGACGCTTCACGAAGTCGGTGAGCTCGTTGAGCTGCTTGCGGCTGTAATCGGCACAACCGGGCACGCAGATGCCGCCGATGTAGGCTGCCTCGTCGAACACGGAGAACGCTCCCTTGCCGGCGAAAGCCTCCTTCAACTCGACAAACTCCATGCCGAAGCGCACGTCGGGTTTGTCAGAACCGTAGCGGCGCATGGCATCGTGCCACTTCATGCGCTCCAACGGGGGCAATTCCACACCGCGAATCTCCTTGAAGAGATGGCGGGCCATGTCTTCGAAGATGTTGAGCACGTCTTCCTGCTCCACAAACGACATTTCGCAGTCTATCTGTGTGAACTCGGGCTGGCGGTCGGCCCGCAGGTCTTCGTCGCGGAAACACTTGGCTATCTGGAAGTAACGGTCCACGCCGGCCACCATGAGGAGTTGCTTGAGGGTCTGCGGACTCTGCGGCAGGGCATAGAACTGGCCGGGATTCATGCGCGAAGGCACCACGAAATCGCGGGCCCCTTCGGGCGTGCTGCCGATGAGGATGGGGGTCTCCACCTCCATGAACTGGCGCGAGTCGAGGAAGTTGCGTATGAGGATGGTCATGCGGTGGCGCAGCTCGAGATTCTTGCGCACGGCGGCGCGGCGAATGTCGAGGTAGCGGTATTTCATGCGGATGTCGTCTCCGCCGTCGGTATTGTCTTCGATGGTGAACGGGGGGGTGAGACTCGGCGAGAGCACCGTGAGCGCGGAGACGATTATCTCGATGTCGCCCGTGTCCATATTCGGGTTTTTGCTCTGCCGCTCGCTCACACGGCCCTTGACCTGAACGCAGTATTCGCGGCCCAACTTGTTGGCCTCTTCACAGAGTGCCCGGTTGTCGGCTTCGTTGAACACGAGCTGTGTGATGCCGTAACGGTCGCGCAGGTCGACGAACGTCATGCCGCCCATCTTGCGCGAACGCTGAACCCAGCCGGCCAAGGTCACTTCCGTGCCGGCGTCGGAGAGGCGCAGCTCTCCGCATGTCTTTGTTCTGTACATAATTATATAAGTGCTTAGTCTTTAGCTGCAAAAGTACAATAAATAGCTCGAAAGACAAAATAAATGGTCAAAAAAAGCGGGCGGACACCTTGCATCGGTGTCCGCCCGCTGTGTTGTCGGGGTGAGTGGTGTCGGCAAGCCGCTAAAGTTCGGCTTTCTTCCGGGCCACGTAGTCGGCGAAAGTCTTGTCGAAAGCTGCCCGCTGCTCGCTGTCGAGACGTCCGAGCGTACCCACCAGTCCTTTGTAGTAACGCTTTATCCTGCCCTGCAACCGGGCCTTGGCCTGCTGCATCTCGGCTTCATCGGCCCCTTCGGCCTTGCGGTCGAGGCAGGGTTGGAACAGCTTGTCGAGGTCGCGGTAGAGGGCCGGTTTCAACTGTTCGAGGAATCCGAACTTGTCGGCGACGGCCACGGGGGCGGCATTTTCCGTCCGGGCAGGAGCCTCGGCAGCGGTTGTGGAGGGACCGGCGGGGGACTCGGAGGGAGATTGCGCACTGTCGGCCACGCTCGTCACGGATGCCGGATTGGCACTGTTGCTGTGACTGCCGCGGCCGGTGAAAAACACGAAAACCAGCAGGCCGATGACCACCGCGATGGCTGCGACGATGCCCACGGTCTTTTTTGAACCGCCGTGGCTCCGGTCGCTGTAAAGGGCTTCCACCACGGAAGCGGCATCCATGTAGCGTTCGTTGCGCCCGAAGCTGCAACACTTGTCGGCCACGGGGGCATAGTCGGCAGGTAGGGCGAAGTCGCGCAGCAACATGCCGAGCGAATAGATGTCGGCCCGGGCATCCACGGTCATCGTGCCGTCTTTCACCTCGGGTGCCATGTACTTCAACACGCCGACGGGTTCTTTCAAGCTGTCGGCGGCAACAATCCGAAAGTCGCTGAGCTTGACGTGGTTGCCCTGCTTGGTGATATAGATGTTGGAGGGTTTCAGACCGAGGTGTACCACACCGCGGCCATGCACGTAGGAGAGTACATCGGCCAGTTCCTGCACCACGGCCAACTTCTCTTCGGTGGTGTGGGCCTCGCGCAGATAGTCGGCCAGCGAACGCCCATCGACGCATTCGAGTTCGATACACGGCCCGTAGCGGTCGTCGTCTACCAGTGCCTGATATTTCACCAGCCCCGCGTGGTCGAGCGCGTGGGCTGTCTTGTATTCCTTCTTCAACAGGGCGACGCACGGCGGTTTCTCCCTGTATTCGGGCTTCAGCCCCTTGAGCACCACCCACCGGTCGCCCTTGCGGCACTTCACAAAACGGTGGATGCCGCGCGAAGTGAGCACGGTGTAGTCGCTGTATCGGGAAGCGGCGGCCTCTGCCGGCTGCGGCGGCTGCTGTATGTCGTTTTCCTTCTCCATTCTATGTGATACATTATCCATTTATACATGGCGACAGCTTGCAGGCATGTCTGCCGTCAAGCTATCAGGCTACAAACATACGAAAAATATTCGACAATCGCACGTTCTCGCCCGTTTTTATCATCTGAATGGGATAAAAACAGGGTTGTCACGTGAAATACAGCCAGTAGACGGCGGCGAGAACGGCCAGCACGATGAGGGCCACAAGGGTCTTGAAGAGACAGGTGGTGACTTTCTTGATGATGAAAAAGCCCACAATCAGAGCGACGAGGGCAAAGGCGTAATAAGCGAAATTGGATGTCATGGAAGTGATATGAATGGATGTCGAGGGTCATTGGCGGGTGCAACCGCCCCACCCCCGCTCCGCCCTACTTGAAGAGCGAGAGGAAGGCGGAGGGCACGGGCGTGTCAAACTCCATGCGCTCGTGGGTCACGGGATGGTAGAAACAGAGTACGTAGGCGTGGAGACAGAGGCGGTGGAGCGGGTCGTCGCCATTGCCGTATTTGATATCGCCGCACACGGGGTGGCCCATGTCGGCCGAGTGGACGCGTATCTGATTCTTGCGGCCCGTCTCGAGCCGGTATTCCACCAGACTGTGGTCGGTGGTGCGGCGGAGCACATGAAAGTGGGTGACGGCATACTTCCCGCCGTTGTCCACGGGCGACGAATAGGTGACGTAGGCCTTATTGTCTTTCAGCCAGTTGGCGATGGTGCCTTCGTCGTCGTACACCTCGCCCGAGACGACCGCCACATAGCGGCGGTCGTAGACCACATGATGCCAGTCGTGTTCGAGCATCTGCTCTATCTCCTTGCTCTTGGCATAGATCATCAGGCCGCTGGTGTCGCGGTCGAGGCGGTGGACCACATGGGCCGTACACTTTTGGCGCGTCTTCTTGAAGTAGTCGTCAAGCACTTTTTTCACGTTGAGCGACGAGTGGCCGGCAGCCATCGAGAGGATGCCCACGGCCTTTTCCAACACCACAATGTGGCGGTCTTCATAGACCAGTCGCACATAGCGGCTTCGGAATGTGTCGTTGCGCTTGTTCCTGCTCACGCTGATTTTCATGCCCGGTTCGAGCGGATAGTCGAAGCGGGTGGTCTGCTTGCCGTTCACCTTGATGCCGTGCCCCTTGAGCGTAGCCTTGATTTTAGACCGGCTCTCGCCTTTGACGTTGGCGAGCAACCACTCCAGCAGCGGTGCCTTTTCGTCCACACGGTAGTGGTCGTAGTCGTTTGGGGAAGGTCTGTACATAATCTTTAGGAGTTAAAGGGAGAGCTTTTTGGGGAGTGAAAGGGAGTTAAGGAGTGAAAGGGAGTTAAGACAATAGCTTTATTGCCAAGTCCATACGAGAATATGGAAGTGAAAGGGAGTTAAGACAACAGTTTTATAATTTATGTCTTCCCGCATGTCATCGGCAATAAAGCTATTGTCTTAATAACTCCCTTTAACTCCTCTCCCCCATCATACTATCTTGAAACGGATGCGGAAGGTCATCTTGTCTTGATCCCAGTTGGTGCCGAGCAGCTCGAAGCGGCCTATCTGACCGGTGGAGCGCACATGCTTGCCAATGCAGGGGCACACGTCGTAGTCGCCGATGCGCACCAACCGGAGCTTTTCGCCGGCCGTGTCGGGCAGGCGGTCGAGCGTCACCCCTTCGGGAATGTGGTCACGATCCACCATCTCGTAGGTCACGGGGAGATCTTCGGCGATGAGCCGGTTCATCTCGTCGGCGATGGCTTTCTCCTCCTTGCGGGTGGGCTTGTGGTCGAGCACATAGCTGATTTTGCTCTTCTTGCGCTCGATGTGAGCATTGCGCGAACGCTCGCAACCGAACATGCGCATCATCAGCCGGTTGAGCAGATGCTCAGCCGTGTGGGCGGGAGGGAACTCATCCTTGTTATGCCCGTTGAGAATCAAGTCTTCGTTCATGTCTTTATCGGATATTATAATTTTATAGATGACACCTCCGTGGGCCGGCACATCCACCTCCACAGCCCCTTCGCGCTTGAAGACGAGCCGGCGGTGATGACGGGTGAGCAGTTCTTCGGCCTCCCATTCGCCCTCGGCCAATTCCATGAAGTCGAAGGCGTGGGCGGGAATCCGCACGGCGCAGGAGGACATGCTGTCGCCGAAGTTGACCGCCACAAAGAGCAGTTCGTTGCCGGCCTTGCGCAAGAAGGCAAAGCGGTTGTCGGCCAACGAGGGGTTGACATACATCAGGTCGAAGGTTTTTCCCTCGCGGGCGGCGCGCTCCTCACCAGCCATACGCATCACGGCGGTGTAGGCGGCGTTCAGTTCCCGCTCGTCGCGAGAGAGCTGCCGGGGGTCGTAAAAGCCGTGGTTGAGCGTGTCGAGACTCCAATAGTCGAAGATGGTGGTGCGCCCGTCGCGCCCGCTGAAGCCCTCGCTGTCCATGCCCCGCTCGCCAAACTCCTGTCCGGCATAGAGCATGTAGGGATTGGTTTGCAGCAGGCAGTTCACGATGTGGGCCGGCAATCCCTTGCGGGCATCACCGGCGAAGAAATCTGAGGCGATGCGCTGCTCGTCGTGGTTTTCGAGGAAATAGAGCATGTGGTCGCGTATGTCGTCGGTCGACTGCCACTGGGCGGTGATGTCGGTCGTGGGCCGACGACCACAGATGATGTCGCGCAGGCAGTCGTACATGCCCACCTTGTCGTAGAGATAGTCGAAGCCCGAGGCGATGTAGGCCCGGTATTGCGTGGGGTCGTAGACCTCGCCGATGAAGACAAGTCCGGGATGGGCAGCCTTCAGACGGGCCGTGACATAAGTCCAGAAAGCCGTGGGCACCATCTCGGCCATGTCGCAACGGAAGCCGTCGACGCCCTTTGCGGCCCAGAAAAGCAGTATGTCGGCCATCTTCAGCCACGTGTCGGGCACGGGGTCGAAATGTTCCGAGCGGCCGCCGGCGTCGCAATAGTCAACGCCGTAGTTGAGTTTCACGGTCTCATACCAGTCGTTCTGTCCCGGATGGTTGTTGAAGAGGTTGTTGCCCGTGGCCTTGGCGGGCACCTCGGTATAGGGTTCGGCATCGTCGCCGGAACCGGAATTGATGCCGTCGAGGCACAACGGCCGCCCCCAACAGTAGTAGAAGTTGTTGCGCGGAGAGAAGTGCATGTTTTGGTCGTCGTCCTCTCCGAGGTCGCGCACGCCCTGCGGCCGGCACACCGAGCGGTATTCGCGGGCCACGTGGTTGGGCACGAAGTCGACAATCACTTTCATGTCGGCCTTGTGTACGCGGTCGACGAGGGCCTCCCACTCTTCCATGCGCCGGGGCACATCGGTGGCCAAGTCGGGGTCCACATCATAATAGTCTGTTATGGCATAGGGCGAACCGGCCCGGCCTTTCACCACCCGGGCGTGCTGCCGGGGGATGCCGCAGGCCGAATAGTCAGTCTGTGAGGCGTGGCGGATGATGCCCGTAAACCACACGTGGGTCACTCCCTGCCGGCGGATGCGCTTGAGGGTGGCGGCATCAAAGTTGTTCATCTTCCCACTGCCGTTCTCGGCCATCGTGCCCCACGCCTTGCGGGTGGTGTTGCGATTGCCGAACAGGCGGGTGAGTATCTGATAAATAATCATGAGTTAAGTCGAGTTTAGTTGACGAGTGAACGGTCGGTCGAGTTGACGAGTGAACAAGTAGACAAGTAAACAAGTTATCAGTTGCGGAAAGCAGACAAATAGACAAGCCGACGAGCCGCCCCTCCCTTTCAGAGCAAGCAACTCGTCTACTTGTCCACTCGTCAACTCGTCAACTTAGATTCCCTTCACCGCTACATTCTTGTCGATGCGGCCAATCATGCCTTGCAGGGCTTTGCCAGGTCCGCACTCGGTGAAATCGTCGGCACCGGCGGCTATCATGGCCTGCACACTGGCTGTCCAGCGCACGGGGCTGGTGAGCTGCGCGGTGAGGTTGGCCTTGATTTCGGCTGCATCGGTGTGGGCCTTGGCATCCACATTCTGATAGACGGGGCAACTCGGAGCGGCAAACTCGGTCTGCTCGATAGCGGCTTGCAGCTCATCCTTGGCCGGCTGCATGAGCGGAGAGTGGAACGCACCGCCCACCTTCAGCGGCAGCGCACGCTTGGCACCGGCCTCTTTCAGTTTTTCGCAAGCGGCATTGACGGCCTCCACGTTGCCCGAGATGACGAGCTGACCGGGGCAGTTGTAGTTGGCTGCCACCACGATTTGGCCGTCGGCAGACACCTCACTGCACACTTCCTCCACCTTCTCGTCGCTCAGTCCGATAATGGCAGCCATCGTTCCGGGGTTGGCCTCACAGGCCTTCTGCATGGCGTTGGCACGGGCGGCCACCAACTTCAATCCGTCTTCAAAGCTCAGTGCGCCGGCGGCCACGAGGGCGGAGAACTCGCCCAGCGAGTGGCCGGCCACCATAGCGGGCTTGAAGTCATCGCCCAGACAGAGTGCGGAGATCACACTGTGGAGGAACACGGCAGGCTGCGTGACATTGGTCTGCTTGAGCTGCTCGTCGGTACCGGCAAACATGATGTCGGTGATCTTGAAACCGAGTATCTCGTCGGCCTTGTCAAACAGTTCCTTTGCCAATGCGTTGTTTTCGTAGAGGTCCTTACCCATGCCCACGAACTGTGATCCCTGTCCCGGGAATACAAATGCTTTCATTGCTTTATCCTATTTTTTGATTGTTAATACTTTCAGCGCACAAAGGTAAGAAAAAAGACCGTAATAATCAAAAGATTGGGAAGAAAAGGTGGTGGGTGGTAGGTGATGGGTGTTAGGTGGTGGGTGTTAATGAAATCCTTAGAGGGGGACTGTGGAGAACTTCAGCTGCGGTAGGAGCAACCGTCTTTACCTCACAGGATTTCATTAACACCCACCACCTAACACCCACCATCTAACACCCACCATCTAACACCCATCACCTATCACCTTATCCCCCCACAATCAGCCCTACAAGATAAAGGGCCACGGGGATGGTGACGATGGCAATGCCGATGAAGTCGATGTAGACACCGGTCTTGATCATCTTGGTGATGGGAATGTAGCCGCTCGCATAGACGATGGCGTTGGGCGGCGTGGACACGGGGAGCATGAAGCCCAACGAAGCCGAGAGGGCCACACCCACAGCCACGGGAATGGGACTGAAACCTGCCGTGACGGCCGCGCCGATGGCCAACGGACCTATCATGTTGGTGGCAGCCGTGTGGGAAGTGAGTTCGGAGAGCAGCAGCGACATCACACAGAATACCGCCACGAGCAGCAGTTCGGAGGGTTTGCCGCCCATGAAGTTGATTATCTGGTCGCCTATCCATCCCGAGAGACCGGTGGCATACATCATGCCGCCGATAGCCAGTCCGCCGCCGAAGAGCAACAGTGTGCCCCACTCCACGCCGGCCACGGCGTCTTTCCAGTCGAGCGTCATCTTGTGCTGCTTGGTGTCCACGGGGATGAGGAAGAGCAACAGGGCCCCCACCATGGCAGCCACGGCCTCGGGGAAGAGGCGGTTGTAGTTGTTGAGTATCTCGCTATCGGTGCCCAGGGCGATGCTCAGGATGCCCGGCATGACCCACAGCGTCACGGCCACGAGGAAAGCGAAGAGCGTGTTCTTCTGTGCACGCGTCCATCGGCCCAGCCCTTTTTTCTTCTCGCCGATAAACTTCTGCGCACCCTCAATGTGGTCTACATCGGCGGGGAACATCCTCACCAGAATCACGTAGGCGATGATGAAATAAGCCACCATGGCCACGAAGCCCCACACCATCCATTGGAAGAAGGAGACATGGACATCGGCCAGCTCACTGAGGAATCCGAGCATGATGATGTTCGGGGGCGTACCTATGGGCGTGAGCACACCGCCTATGGAGCAGGCGTAGGCCGTCATGAGCATCAGCCCCGTGGCATACTTGTAGGTTTTGAGGTTGATGGGCTTGCCGTTGGCGGCCATCATCTCGCTGATGGCTTCGAGCAGTCCCAGTGCTATGGGAAACATCATGGCCGCCGTGGCCGTGTTGCTGATCCAGCCCGAGCACAGGGCGCAGGCCAGTCCGACGGCCAGAAAGATGCGTCGCGGACTGTCGCCCACCCACTTCATCGACATGATGCCGTAGGCGATGCGCTTGTCGAGTCCGTTCACCATCATGGCCTTGGCTATCATGAAACCGCCCATGAAGAGGAATATCATGGGGTTGGCGAAGGGGGCGAAGGCTTCTTTCATCTTCACCACGCCAAACACCACGCACAGCGTGGGCCCGATGAGCGAGGTCACGGGGATGGGCACGGGCTCGGTGATCCACCACAGGCCCACGAGGGTGATGATGGCGAGCAACTTGTGGGCCTCCGGCGAGAGGCCGGCAATGGGAGTAATCCACACGAGGATGGCGCAGATGGGGCCGAAGATGGCTCCGATGATGCGGCGCTGGCGGTCAAAACGTGAGTCGTCACCGCCGCTCCCTTGCTGCGCCGGGGCAAGGGGCTTTTCTGCATTAAAATTGTTCATAGGCTTTCATAAATATAGATTGTCATGGTGCAAATATAAAAATTATTTTTTGCTATTGCCGCAAAAAATCGGAAAAATTACAAACTGGAATAATTTCGGGCAATGTCGGCTCATCCGTAGGCGGATATTCCGGGGCGGTGAAAGAAGCGGATGAAGCGAATTTCCTTTCACGCCCGACATTCGCATCATTCGGATAATTCGCCGAGGAATATCTTTGTCGGCGAATTTTTCGAATGAAGCGAATTTTTTCTCACAACCTACATTCGTACTAAGCAGATCTATTTGGTCTCACTTGCCGCTTGTCAGCATATAGCACAAAACTTACCAAGGTCGGGAAAAAGCCTTACACGGCATTTCTTCCCGCTCCGCTATCCACTCCATATTATCCGTTTTATTCGCCACATCCGGCCTACGAATTTTCTCACTCTGTCTTAACCGGCTTTAGCTTGTCATATTTCATCCACCTTTAAAATCAAAGAA
>ERZ791765.240-NODE-240-length-69476-cov-54.422682_pt1 | contig 69476 bp, 48 predicted proteins | sample MGYA00509949_ERZ791765 | MGnify/ENA primary metagenome ERZ791765 (study PRJEB30046, sample SAMN00791980) | human gut metagenome | study: EMG produced TPA metagenomics assembly of the A metagenome-wide association study of gut microbiota in type 2...
AGGTGGATGAAATATGACAAGCTAAAGCCGGTTAAGACAAAGTGAGAAAATTGATAGGGCGGATTTGGCAGATAAGACGAATGGGACGAGATGGAAAAATGGGCGTGAAAAAACTCCATGTAAGGCTTTTTCTCAATCTTTAATAGTTCGTGCTATATAATGTGCCCACTCTCTTTTGCTCATCTATGGCCCCTATCTCTTTATCGTCATTTCCTTTATATGGCCTGACTTGTCAAGTAGTTTGAGCGAATAATATGGATTGTCTTTGTTTTTCCACACCATGTCGCTGAAGGTGCAAAAGTCGGATATGGACATACTGTCCATTTCAATCAATTCGTCCCCGACTCTTGCCCCTTTCATGTAGGCTTCGCTTTGTGGATTGACCAATCCCACAACAGTTTTGTTGTTTTCAACCACAAACAACAGATTCGTGGTTTTTCCGTCTATGCTTATCCTGTCTGATTTATTGTAAGGTTGGAAGGTGAACGTGTGGTTGTATGGGTTGATAATCAAACTGCCGTATTCAAGGATTTTACTGCCGTAGGCACAAAATCCGTTTTTCACTTCTATGTTGACATTGGATAGTGTCAGTTTCCCTATGCTCAAGTTCCTAAGTTTCATAAACACATGTTCTTCTGCGGGAGTAACGCCGTTCGCGCCTATTTTAGATACACCATAACCGCTCCAGACCACTTGGCTCAAAAAGTCAGAATCGCCCTTGGAATTGTTTCGTTTGGCAAAAAAATCATATACTTCTTTCTTGTTCATTTCAAATAATGTGGGCCTGCCGGTGTCAAATAAAGAAGATACCGTACCCCCTCCGGATATGTTGGTTTTAAAATATGGCTGCCCGGATTTGGTTATATATTTGAAGCAAATACCTTTTTCGTGGTTGAAAAAGTTTCTTTTGTCTGTAACTATCAGTGAGTTTGTCTGTAAGTCAATCTTTATGGTATAGCCTTTATCTATAAGGTTGAACCCAATCAGGCCGTCATTGTAGCAACTGAAGATTGGTTGTTGGGAGAGCAGCCCGGTTGTGTTTTTTATAAGTATATTCCCCATATATAGGCTGTCTACTCTGGCGAGGTCATGTTCTTTGGATAGGTTGGAAACATCACTGACCACTTCTTTGATTCCGGCAGGCCGATGCGGGATGTCCCTGTCTGCATTGAAAACAAAGCAGTTGGTACCCGTATCCAAGCAAAAGCGAAACTTCTTGCCGTCAATACTTACAGGCACAAGTATTTGACCTTTTCTATATTCAATAGGGATGGTATCGACGAAATTGCTTTTCTCAACCGTAAACAGATCCAATTCTTTAGCTCTGCCAAAAGCAGATAGGCAGGAAGAGACACAAACGGCCACTATGAGAGTTGATAGTCTGGATAAATAAAGTCGTATCATAGATGTATTATGAAATTTACCCGTTGGTGGAATTAGTTTAGTGCGTGCTTAATTCTACCGATGGGTTTAATCCTGTTTATCGGCTCAAAGATACGATATTATTCTTGGATATCTGTTCGTCTTGAGCCGATTTTGTGCTTGTTTTGTTCGGAAATGAGCCGATTGCTGCATTTTTAAGACAGCTTTTTGTCGAGGCTGCCCAAAATGATAGATACACGAAGTTTTATGAAACAAATGAGAGGGAGTTTTGAGGGGATTTGTTCTACCTTTGTCCACGGAAATATCAATGGAAAAATAACGATATATCATGAACAAGAAGACTCTCTTAGGTGCTGCGCTGCTGTTGGTTTCGCTCGCTCCGCGAGCACAGCAGGCCACTTTCAGTTATTTCAGCTATCAAGGCGACGAACCGCGTTTCCGGAAACAGATAGATGCCGGACGCGAATTTTTCAACCCCATTCTGGCCGGTTTTTATCCCGACCCGTCGATATGCAGGGTGGGGGATACCTATTATATGGTCAACTCCTCGTTTTCCTTTTTCCCCGGTGTGCCGCTCTCCACGAGCAAAGACCTTGTACACTGGACACCCGCAGGTCATGTGCTTGACCGTCCCTCGCAAGTGCCCTTGGCCCGGCAGAAAGTGAGTGGGGGCATCTTCGCCCCGGCCATCAGCTACAACCCCAAGAACAAGACGTTTTACATGATTACCACCAACGTGGGGGCAGGCAACTTCTATGTGAAGTCGAAAGACCCTGCCAAGGGTTGGAGCGAACCGATATACCTGCGCAAGATAGACGGCATCGACCCGTCGTTTTTCTTCGACAAGGACGGCGCGGGATACATCGTGCACAATGCGCCCGTTGACGGTGGGGCCGACTATGAGGGCCAGCGGGCCATCCGCATTTTCCGTTTTGACACCGAGGGCGACAGCATCGTCGGCGACTACAAGCAGATTGTGCGTGGAGGCACGCATGTGGAGAAACGCCCCATCTGGATTGAAGGCCCTCATCTCTACCGCATCGGCAAATACTATTATCTCATGTGTGCCGAAGGTGGTACGGGCGATTGGCACAGTGAAGTGATTTTTCGGGCCAAGAACCCCATGGGGCCGTGGGAGGAGAACCCTGACAACCCGATACTCACGCAGCGCACAGGACTTGACCCCAAACGGCCCGACATTGTGACGAGCACGGGACATGCCGACCTCGTGCAGTCGAAAGAGGGTGACTGGTGGGCCGTGTTCCTCGGTTGCCGGCCCTACGAAGCTGACTACTACAACACCGGGCGCGACACCTATCTGCTGCCCGTGGCGTGGAAGAATGGGTGGCCCGTGATTTTGGACAAGGGAAAAGCTGTGCCCACGGTGCTCGCGATGAAGCCGTGGCAGCAGAAAATGCAAAAGGCCGTGCCGGTCGGAGCGGTCGCAACCACGGGTAATTTTGCCTATACCGACCGTTTTGTCGGAGACAGACTGGACGGGCGTTGGATGTTTCTCCGCAATCCGTCGCAGTTTTACAGTCTCGGAACCGATGGGTTGACCATCAATGCCCTGCCCGCAGACATCTCGCAGCGTGAGCCCCTCTCAGCCGTGTTCTGTCGCCAGCAGCACACCGTGTTTTCGGCCGAGACCCGTGTAGCTTTTCACCCTGCCGGCGACAAGCAGTTGGCCGGACTCGCGCTCTTGCAGAACGAGGAATATAATTTTGTGATGGGCAAGACTCGACTCAACGGACGCCTCGCTGTGGTGCTCACACGTTCCGAGCGTGTGAATGCCATCATCGCTTCAGCTTTTCTCGACGAGGCCGATGCCGACAAGCCCTTGCGACTGAAAATAGACGGTCACGGCCGCTACTACGACTTCTATTATGCCGTGGCCGACGGTCCGTGGCAGTTGCTCGCCCGCGGTGTCGATGCCGTCAATCTGAGTACTCACAGGAGCGGCGGATTCATCGGAGCCTGCATCGGATTATACGCTACGGATAAAGGCTCTTGAAAACAAGAATTGCTGTATCGGTCAAAGAAAGGAATATACATAGAGCATAAACCTTTTCTTGACCGATACAGCTATCAGATATTTTTTCCTTTTAAACTTTTAGATTCCCTTTTGAATCTTTAAAAATTCCTTTTTTCTTTGTAATTTTGCAGCCAAATGAAGATAGGCAATATAGAATTTGGCTCCCGTCCGTTGTTCCTCGCTCCGATGGAAGATGTGACGGATATCGGTTTCCGGATGCTTTGCAAGCGTTTCGGGGCGGCAATGGTGTACACGGAATTTGTGTCGGCAGAGGCACTCGTGCGTTCCATCAAGTCGACGGTGTCGAAGCTCACCATCAGCGATGAGGAGCGGCCCGTGGGCATACAGATATACGGGCGCACGGTGGAAGATATGGTAGAGGCTGCCCGTATTGTGGAACAGGCGCGTCCGGATGTCATAGATATCAATTTCGGTTGCCCGGTGAAAAAAGTGGCCGGGAAAGGGGCCGGAGCCGGAATGCTGAAAAACGTTCCGCTGATGCTTGACATTACGCGCGAAGTGGTAAAGGCGGTGAAGGTGCCCGTGACGGTGAAGACCCGGCTGGGTTGGGACAGCAACAATCTCATCATCTCCGAACTGGCCGAACAACTGCAAGACTGCGGCATCCAAGCACTCACCATTCATGGGCGCACACGCAGTCAGATGTACACGGGAGAAGCCGACTGGTCGCTCATCGGCGAGGTGAAAAACAATCCGCGCATCCATATTCCGATCATTGGCAATGGTGATATTAGCTCCATCGCCGAGGCCCACGAGGCGTTCGACCGCTATGGAGTGGATGCCGTGATGATCGGACGGGCGACATTCGGACAGCCGTGGCTGTTCTCGGAACAGCCGCTGACGTATGAAGAAAAAATAGGAGTGCTTGAGGAACAACTGCGCATCAATGTGGAGCGCATTGGCGAATATCGGGGCATTCTGCACACACGCCGCCACTTGGCGGCCAGTCCGATTTTCAAAGGTATTCCCAATTTCCGGCAGACGCGTATTGCCATGCTACGGGCTACGACGGTGGAGGAGTTGATGGGGATATTGAAAAATCTCACCCCCGACCCTTCTGTGAAAGACCGAAGGGAGTAAACGGGCTTGGGTTGGAAAAAGAATGTTTGTGTTTTGAAGAGTGTTTTATACCTACCCGATTCCTTACATCAGCAGATGATACATTCCGCCGGCCAAAGGCTTTATCACGCCTTTCATTTCTAATTGGAAGAGAAGGGCAGTCAGTCGACTGATAGTTAGCCCCGACTGTACACTGAGCATGTTGATTTGCAGGTCGTTATTGCGTTGCAATACATCTACCACCGCTTGTTCCTCTGGCGAGAGAGAGGGGAATAGCTGGCGTTCGATGCCTTTGCGATGGGCCTTTTGAATGGCGGCATCAGTCTGCCATCCCATCGCCTTAACGAAGTCTTCGGCCGATGTGATGAGGGCTGCACCATTGTCGCGGATGAGGTTGTTGCAGCCCGCAGAGTAGGGGGTACCCACCGCTCCGGGAAAGGCGAACACATCGCGGCCGTAGCTTTGTGAGATGCCGGTGGTGATGAGGCCGCCACCACGGGTTGCACTTTCCACGAGGACGCAGGCATCCGACATACCTGCTACGATACGGTTGCGCCGCACGAAGTTCACTTTGTCGGCGTTGGTCTGGGTGAGAAACTCGGTAACAAGACCTCCGTGACTCACCATCTCTATGGCCGTCTGCCGATGGCGTGGCGGATAGAGGTCATCAAGGCCGTGGGCCAGCACCCCTACAGTGGGGAGACCGTTGGCCAGAGCCTGCCTGTGTGCGTTGATGTCTACGCCGTAGGCCAACCCGCTTATGATGAGCACCTCGGGGCAAAGTGCCCGCAGGTCGGTCACGAAGCGGCGTATGAGGTCTTGTCCGTATGCCGTGCAGTGGCGTGTTCCCACGATGTTGACCACTCGCTTGGGGTTGAGGTCGGTGTTGCCGAGGTAGAAAAGTATGAGCGGTGCATCGGGACACTCCTTCAGGCGTTGCGGATAACGTGGGTCGTTGAGTGTCAGCGGCTGGATGTGGTGCTCAAGGTCGTAGGCCAGTTCCGCCTCAGCCCGTTTCAGCGGTTCGTCGAGACGGGCCAGCGAGTCGATGAGCCGGTCGCCGGCATCGGGCAGTATGTCACGAATGTTGTGGCGGTGGGTTATCACTTCCGTGGCCGACCCGAGCAAACGGTAGAGTTCGAGCAGCCCGGCAAGCGTGAAGTAGTTGATGCGCGTCAGGGCGATGGTGTTGATGATTTCCTGTTGATCCAAGGGCTATGTTGTGATTGAAAGGTGGAGAATCGGGAATATAGGAGCGTGGTGGAAACGTTGCACGAGAAGGCAGAAAGGTAAAGGATGGGAAGAAAAAGAGAAATATTCTTCCCTTTGTTCTTTTACATTTCTGCCTTTTCCTGCTTTTACTTTTCCCCGATGTAGGGAGCAAAAGCGCGGTCGTATTCGTCACTGTTGGCCAATCGGCCATTGATGAGACACACCAATTCTACGGTGGCCCGGAACGAGATTTTCTCATCGGAAGCCCGGAAGATGTCTTGATGGAAAACGTAGCGCAGTCCCTGTTTCTCCATCCACAGGCGCGAGATAAACTCGTCATCGCAACGTAGCGGCGTCTTGTATTGCAGGCTCATACGGGCTACCACGGCATCAACGCCGCGCTGATGCATCTCGGCGAAACTCAGTCCCGTACTTTGTAGAAAGAGGTGGCGCGTATGTTCCGTGTAGTGCAGATAGTTGGCATTGTTCACGATGCCTTGGATGTCACACTCGTAGTCACGCACTTCCATGCGGGTTTCAAAGATGTACTTACTCATAATTGTTCTAATTAAAAATGTGTTTAGTTATTGTTTGGTGTATGTGTTGTGTCAGTTGTGCGCCCTGTTTATGGCGTAGCGCGCATATATTCGTAGCCTATCCGGCATCGCAGGCACTCACGGCGGTCGCAGTATTCCTTTTTCAGTTGTATGAGTGCCTGCGAGTCGCCGGCCGTTTCCACGACAAGTCCGCATTGTTGCCACATTCTGACGATGTGGTTGTTTTCTGCCTTGAGCTGTTCGAGAAAGTCGAATGCACGGTTGCAAAGTCTTTCGTCCGATTTATAGCGGCCGTAAGCAAACAGCATGGGTATGGCCGTGTTGATGAGCAGCAGGTTGAGCGATTGCCGTGAGAGATTCTTCTCATTGTGGGTGCTGGTCGAACCGAAGGTGTAGTGCGTCTCCCAATAAGGTGTGACGGATGTGCGGAGCACTTCCTCGGCAGCCTTCACCGTGTCGGCTTCGAGCAACAGTCTGAGCCTTGTGCGGTGCTTGTAGTAGAGGTTGGCCAACTGCGATATGCGCACATGCGGAAAGTTTTGCGGCCGCAGTCGCAGGAATCGCCACAATGACGGGTCGATGGGGCGAAGCGAAAACTTGTGGGCCAGATACTCATATTCACTGCGCAGACGGTTGAAATAGCCTTCCTCCAGCGCGTCTTGCCGGCAGTGGGCAGGAATGGTCTCGGGATCGAGCAGTCCCGCTTGGCCCATGAAGATGGCTTCCGTCTGGAAAAGATCATCCCGATGGTGGTCGGCAGCGTGCAGCGGAATGCTGAGAGCCCACTGCTCAAAAGCGTCTCCGTTGATACCGAACCCATAGTTACGGGCCATAGTCACGAAGTAAGCCGCCTCCCAGTCGCCGTCACATTGCGACACGCGCCGGTTTATGGCCTCGGTCTTCAGCTCCAGTCGCTCCGTCTGTAGGGCACTCATCCACGAGTGCATCATCAGTCGTGTGAGCGAAGGTATCACCGCGTGACAAGGCGGGTAGGCGTCGGCAGCAAGCAGTTCGCTGTAGTGGGCCTTCACGTGTGGCGGAACTTCGAGGCGCATCTGCGGCACAAAATCTCCCTTGCTCGTGCGCACATCGGCATCAATCTCTCCCGCCACATGTAGCACCACGTTGTCGTAATGCCCGTCGTGGTCGTGTCCGTGGGCAAACCAGTCGCTTGCACGGTCGTGAATCTCCACGTTTCCCACCCACACGGTGTCGTTGATTTTGACTTTTGCATTGAAAAAGTCGGGGCCGGCATTGGTGTTGTGCAGCCCCGGATCGAGCACTTCCACAGCGTGTCCGTCGGTGGTGGTGAGGGGTGATAGTGGGAATATCTTGTGTTTCCAGCAGTAGTGCAGCAATAGTTCCATGCGTTTTCTTGTCTTAGTATCGGCAGACAAAATTACAAAGAAAAAGCCGAAAGACAGCATCTTTCGGTCGATTTTTTCCCATTAGTATATTCCTGTGATATCTTTTTATATGGCTATTCTTTTCCGTTGTTTTCTTCCGCACTACAATCGGGGGCTCCCCGTTTCACATATTGGGTGGGCGGCACACCATATATCTTTCTGAAATTACGGGTGAAATTGCTGGGCTCGTCAAATCCGCAGCTTGTGGCCACCTCAAAGATATTCATCTCGGGATGGTTTTCCAGAAGCAGACGGGCGCGTTTCATGCGCAGCTGCATGATGTAGGTGGCGGGTGTTACCCCTGTGAGCGATACGATTTTGCGATACAGTTGTTGGTGACTCATGCAGAGTTGTGATGCCACGTTGTGTACGTCTACCTGTTTGCGGTCCATCAGGGTGAACACGCTGTCCACCACTTTGCTCAAGAACCGTTGGTCGGCATCGCTGCACTGAACATCCTCCTCCTTTCCTTCTATAAGAGCCTTTTGGAACTTTTCGCGCAACAGTTGGCGCTGTTCGAGCAGCTTTTCCACCCTCACGCACAGTTCATCGCTGTTGAAGGGCTTGTCGAGGTAGGCATCGGCACCGGCTTCGAGTCCCTTGATGCGGTCGGCTTCAGAAGTCTTGGCGGTGATCACGATGACAGGCACATGGCTGATAAGTTCCGTTTTGCGCACGTGCCGGCAGAGTTCCAGACCGTCCATCTCGGGCATCATCAGGTCGGTGATGATAAGGTCCGGCATGATGCTTTCTGCCTTCTTTACTCCCAGTTTGCCGTTGGCGGCATAGAAAAGGTCATAACGGTCGGATAGCAGGCTGCCCGTATAGGCAGCCACATCCCGGTTGTCTTCAACGATGAGTATGCGTGTGCGCCCTTCATCTGTATTGTCACTGTCTTTCAGTTCAGAACTTTTATACGGTTCGGCAACCTTCTGCGGACAGACATCTCCGGTGGTTTTCCACTTACCGTCGCCATGTTTCATCGGCATGGTGACGATAAAGCGCGAACCTTTTCCCGGTACGCTTTCCACACTGATGTTGCCGTTGATGGAGTCCACGAGTTGTCTTACAAGTGCCAGTCCTACTCCTGTTCCGAGGTGTTTGCTGTCGTTATTCACTTGGAAGAAAGGTTCGAAAAGCCGTCGTGTGCTCTCTTCGTCCATCCCCGGTCCCGTGTCGCTCACACTCATCACGGCTTGGCCTTTCTCTACTTTAGCTGTCACTTCTATACGCCCATGCTCGGGAGTGAATTTGAGAGCGTTGGATAGCAGGTTGCCCACCACCTTATTGATATAGTCGGGCACGAAATCCATCTCCATCGGTCCTTGTGCAATGAAATTCAGTTCGATGAGTTTTTCGTGTGCAAATTGTCTGTAGCCATCTACGATCGTTGCGATATGAGCTGTCAGGTTGCCGTGTCGCCAGTCGGGTTCGCCCACGACCGACTTCACTTTCGATATTTCCAGCAGTTGGTTGATGAGTGTAAGCAAGTTGTTGCCGTGGTGCTCGATCGTTTTTCCTATGCCGCGTGTTTGATCATCCGGAGCCGTCCGTTGGAGGTTTCTGCACAGTCCGAGTATCACGGTGAGGGGTGTGCGAAACTCATGGGTGATGTTGGTGAAAAACGTTTCACGCATACTGCTCAACCGTTGCATGGCCCGTTGGTTGCGAGTCTTTATACGCATCATGTAGTACATCTGTGCCAGTCCCACCACGAATATCACGATGATGAGTGCAAATACGAGGAAGAACACCCGCTTGCTGGCACGCTCGGCCTCATATTTCTGTTTGGCTTCGTTCACCTTCTTCATTTGTCTGTTGCGCTCAATGCCCAGACTGATATTTTGAATCTGGTTTACTTTCTTGATGTCCATCACGCTGTCTTGCAGCACTGCGGCCTTCTCGTGGTAGAACAAGGCCAGCCTGAAGTCGCCCTTTCTTTTGTAAATGAAGTAATAGAGTTCGAATATCTCGGCCTGATATTCCACCGATTTGATGTCCCGGGCTTTGGACAAGGCCTCTTCGAGTATGGATAGTGCCATTTCCGTATTGCCCATTTTCTCCTGTATGCGTGCCATGGCAAGCATCGTGACGAGTTCGTGCCATTCGTCTTTCTGTTGCTTCATCGATTCGTAGGCGATGTTGTATTCCACGATGGCATTTTCATACTCTTGTTCATCTTCATACAGTGAGCCGAGGTAAGTGTGGCAGAGAGCCATCCCCAGTTCGGAATGGGCTTTTTGGTTAAACACCATCGCCCGCCGGTAGTAGACCCATGCCGAGTCCGTTTTTCCCCTTTTGCGGAATATGCTGCCCAGGTTGGCATAGTTGATGGCCTGCCCCAAGTCACTGTGCAGTTTTTTCTCTCCTGCCAGTGCCATGTGCAGCACACTGTCGGCCCGTTCAAGATTGCCCATCGTCAGATAGATGTTGCCCAGTCCGTTGAGCGAGACCACTCGGTTTCTCTGGGCCTGCGAGGATGTGTCGTTGTACTCTTGGCTCATCGTCAGTGCCCGGTAATGGTAGTCGGCAGCTACATCGAGCACACCCAACCGGCGGTAGTCAGTGCCTATGTTGTTCAGTGCCTTCACGATTTCGAGCGTGTCATGCACGTTTTCAGCCTGTTTCAGCCCGTTGAAATGATATTTCAGTGCTTTGTCAAACCGACTCTGGTTGCGCATCCGCCTCCCCAGTTCGCGCAGGGCAACGATGCTCCCCAGCCTGTCGCCTCGCTGTTCCATTGTCTTTTGGATCTGCGCCAAGGAGTCCTCTGTTCCAATGGAAGAAATGATGCTGTCGGTGATTCTGCGTTTTTCCGGACTGAAACGGGTGTCCCTCTTCCCGCAGGCAAAGAAAGCGGTCAGCGTCAAGAGCAACAGTCCCAACTCTGTCGTTGGTCGGGCTATGAGTTTTTTAAAAGTCGTCGTCAGAACGGTCATCTGAAATTGTTTGGTTTATAGATTCCGGGGGTGTCCTTTGCTTTGAGTTTTTAAGCGACGAATCGCTTTTTTCTTATGGGGTCGGTCTTCGTTATATGTTACTGTAAGGTCGTGCAAACGGGGACAATTAGAGCTCGTTCACAACATGTCGGACCCAGTCTATCTCATGCAAAGGTAATAAACTGTGTGTAATTTTCCAAACAAACGGCTGTATTTTTTCTATAAATCGATGTAAAATGTTCTTAAAAAGGTGGTGTCGGGAGTGGGTGTATGTGAAATTTTGCAATGCCGTTTTGTGTGTTTTGATAAGCTGTAACTTTCTTTTTATCAGTGTTTTATATGTTTCTTGTGATGAAAAATGACTGATATCGAAAGTCGCTTTGACGAAAAATTAATAGCATTTTGAAGAATATTGATAAGTGAGAACTCCGATTTGTTCCGTAACTTTGCACCGAACAGAAACGAAAACGATATTACAAGATATGTTCAAGACGAAAATAACAGACTCGAAGTTGTAAAGCGGGAAGAAGCGGAAGGCCAAGGGGGCATACTGTTAGGTAATGTGCATTTGTAGTCGTACGATGCCGTTTGTCATAATGACGAAATGTAGAAAACAGTCACCTCATGCGAAATGGTTGTGAAAAAGTTTTCTATCATCGTTGCCCCCACAGGCTTTTTCTCCGGCTTTAGAAATCCCGATTCGTTTTCCGGCAGTGATTGCCGGGCGTGTCCGGAAGTAGGAAAAAGAGCTAAAGACATCAGAAGAAACGAAAGAACATGAAAGACCGTATAAACAGATGATAACTGAATGGGATAACAGAAATGATGATGAGGGCGAAAGGCAAAAACCGTTGTGTGCTGCCTTTCGTCCCTATTTTTTCCCTTTTGTAAAAATGGCATGAGCCGATGTTTGGCAGGGACGGCCCGGAGTATAATTGTTAAACTATTTATTCATTTTCGGTCTCTCATATTGCGATATTCGCGACGAACGCCCCGTTTGTCGCAAATGCGCGATTTTTGGCGATGCTTTTAAAGTGTTGACTATCAGTGATTTGAATTTTGTTGACGCGTAATTGGGCCCGAAAACTGGTCTGAAAGGGCCCAACCGGGCTTGCAAAAGGGCCACAGTTGCACGCCAACTGTGGCTCTTCCGGCTCTCAAATGTGGCTCTTTTGCAAGCTTGAAGAGTCCGGATGAGAAGAGCAGGGGGCTTTTCCGGTGGATTGAAGCCGGCTTGCCGTTCTGGTTGGAGAATTTTTGCGGAGGTGTTTTTGTTGATATTATTTGCCGCTGTCCCATCTCTTGCGAGGACACATCTTTCTTAACTTCCGTTTACATATATTTGTTTTTCTTGTCAAATATAGACGGTTCCGAAAAATATCGTACCTTTGCAGGCGTTTTGCGATAGTGCAAAGCGCGATTTTTAAACAACTTTATGTACAAAACAATTTTCAACAAGCGCAGTAGCTTCAAGTTCAAACACTTCTCGAATAAGGGCTACGCTCTCTTCTCATGCTTGGGCAGGGAGGTGATCATCGGTACGTTGAGCATTGCCACGCTGACCTATGCCAAGGCCGAAGGCGTGAGCGTCGACGTGGACAAGGTGACCGCCGACTCCGCCATCAGCTACAGGGAGACACTCGACGAGGTCAGCGTGACCGGGACGAGGGCGCCGCTGACACGCAGTCAGCAAGCGAGAATGGTAACTGTACTGAGCCGGGAAGACATTCAGGCGGCATCGGTGCAAAGTGTAAACGATTTGTTGAAGTATGCCGTGGGCGTCGATGTGCGCCAGCGAGGGCCGATAGGCGCGCAGACCGACGTAAGCGTACGCGGAGGCAACCATGAACAAATCACCGTGCTGCTCAACGGCATCAACCTTTGTGATCCGCAGACAGGCCACAACGCTTTCGATTATCCTGTAGACATCAGCGACATCGAACGCATCGAAGTTCTGGAAGGGCCTGCCGCGCGTGTGTATGGAACTTCATCTCTCCTCGGAGCCATCAACATTGTCACCAAAACACCACAGCGCACGGGCTTGAATGCCCATGTCGAGGGCGGCAGCTTCGGCTATCTTTCGGTCGGGGCAGGCGGCAGCTATGTCTGCGGCCCGTGGAGCAGCAGGCTCTCGGGCAGCTATACCCGCAGCGACGGCTACACGCGCAACAAGGCCGGCCGGCTGAACACCGACTACAGCGGCGGCAAGGCCTTCTATGAAGGCCGCTACGCCGACGAGGCCGTCGCCCTGCGCTGGCATGCCGGTCTCTCGGCAAAAAACTTCGGGTCGAGCACATTCTACGGTCCCAAGTGGGACGACCAGTTCGAACACACCTTCAAGACCTACACGGCCTTGCAGGCAGAGACCCGGAAAGGGGCCGTCCACTTCCGCCCCGCCATCTACTGGAACCACAACTACGACCGCTTCGAACTCTTCCGCGACCGGCCCGACAAGTATCCCTTCAACTATCACCGCACCGATGTCTTCGGCGTGAACCTCAACGCCTACTTCGACTGGGCTCTCGGGCGCACAGCCTTCGGGGCCGAACTGCGCAACGAAGACCTCGTGAGCACCAATCTCGGCGAAACGCTCCCCACACCGCGGCACATCAGTGGCACCGACCTGTATTACAAGAAGGGTGTCAACCGCACCAATGTGCAGTTTGTCGCCGAGCACAACATTCTGCTCCGGCGCTTCACCCTCTCGGCCGGCATCGTGGCCGTGAAGAACAGTTGGGCGGCGATGAACATGCGCGTCTATCCCGGCATCGATGCGAGCTATCTTCTCGGAGGCGGTTGGAAGGTCTATGCCTCCTACAACTCGTCGCTCCGTATGCCTTCGGTCACGGAGTTGTATTACAGCAAGGGCGGTCACAAGGCCGACCCCAACCTCAAGCCCGAAGAACTTTCGGCCGTGGAAGGCGGATTGAAATACAACGCCGGGCGGGGCATCAGCGGCAGTGCGAGCGTGTTTCACAACCACCACAAGAATCTCATCGACTGGATCAGTGACGGCACCACCGATGCCGACGGCAGTCTGCTGTGGAAGTCGGTCAACTTCGGGGCCATCAACGCCACGGGCTTCGAGGCCGCTCTCCGTTTCGATTTCGACAGACTGTTGCCGGCCCAGCGGGTGCTGAAGAGTCTCGGCATGAGCTATTGCTACATCAACCAGAGCGAGGAGGAACATGCCGGCATCCGCAGTCTCTACGCGCTGGAATACCTCAAAAACAAGTTTGTGGCCGATGCGCGCTTCCATTTGTGGAGCCATTTAGACCTCGCTGCCAACTATCGTTTTCAGCATCGCATGGGCAGTTACACCGACCTTTCCGGAGCTGTCCACCGCTACGGATCCTACGGCGTGCTTGATGCCAAGCTCACTTGGACGCAAGCTGCATGGACAGCCTATGTGGAGGGCAACAACCTGTTCCACTGCAACTATGTAGATGTGGGCAATGTGCCACAGCCCGGTACGTGGATTGTGGCAGGACTCGCTGTGAAGTTGTGAGGGAATAATTAGGAGTTAAAGGGAGATATTCTAGGAGTTAAAGGAAGATATTCTAGGAGTTAAAGGGAGTTAAGGAGTTAAAGGGAGTTAAGACAACAGCCTTATTCCTTGAGTTTGTGATGGATAAGAGGAAGCAGCCTCCTGATTTCCCTTTGACTCCTCCTTTCTCCTTTTCACTGTTGTCTTAACTCCCTTTAACTCCTTAACTCCCTTTAACTCCTAGAATATCTTCCTTTAACTCCTAGAATATCTCCCTTTAACTCCTAATTATTCCCATTAATAAATCAGTTTCCTGCACAGATTACATCCTTTTTTCCTATCTTTGCATTTTTAATCAGCGAATACAACACAATGATAATCAACAGAAAACTGATCGCCGGCATCTTGATGCTGGCATTGAGTGCAAGCACGGCCGGGGCTGTCGGCTATCTTCCACAAGACAACGACACCACACGGCAGGAGCAAAAAGACCACCCGCACGGCCCCAAAGACAAAAAAGGCAGCCTGAAAGACGAGAAGAAAAAGAAATTGCCGGCCTACGAAGAGCTCATCAAGAAGGGCGGTTCGGTGCAGAAAGGTCTGTTCACCGTGCGCCACATTGAGGACAAATGGTATTTTGAAGTGCCCGATACGTTGCTCGACCGTATGATGCTGGCCGTGACGCGCTTCAATTCCGTGCCCCAAGACTTCGGTAAGTTTGCCGGCGAAGAGGTCAACGAGGAAGCACTTTACTGGGAACTGCGCGATGAGAAAACCCTGCTGCTGCGTGCATACGTGCTCACACAGATAGCCTCCGACAAAGACCGGATAGCCCAAACACTGAAAGCTTCGACCACCGACCCCATTGTGGCCGCATTCAAGGTGATAGGCCGCAACAAGAAGAAAGATGCCCGGCTCATCGAAGTGACACCCATCTTCATCAAAGACAACAATGTGACGAGCATTGGTTCCTCGCAACAGAAAAACCTCAAACTTGGCGGACTGCAGGCCGACCGCACCTTCATCGACACGATGAAGGTCTATCCTCTCAATATCGAGATAGCCACTACCCGCACCTACGCCACCTCCACATCTAAGACCCGTGCGTCGATGACGGGGCAGGTGACGCTGGGGCTGAACACCTCCATCGTGCTTCTGCCCAAGGAGCCCATGCGAAAACGCCTTTGGGACGAGCGCATAGGCTACTTCACCAACCGCTTTACGCTCTTCAGCGACGACCAGCATAAGACCGACCGCGAGCAGTTTGTCTCCCGCTACCGTCTTGTGCCTAAAGACCTCAAGAGGTATCGGCGCGGTGAACTTGTGGAGCCGGTGAAGCCCATCGTCTACTACATCGACCCTGCCACACCGCGAAAATGGGTGAAATACCTCATGGCCGGCATCAACGACTGGAACGTGGCTTTCGAGGCTGCGGGGTTCAAAAATGCCATCATTGCCAAGGAGTGGCCCGACGACCCCGACATGAGTGTGGACGACGCGCGCTACTGTGTGCTGCGCTATCTGCCATCCGAGACCGAAAATGCCTACGGCCCGCGTGTCGTGGATCCGCGTAGCGGTGAAATCATCGAGAGCCACATCTGCTGGTATCATAATGTGATGAACCTGCTCACCAAGTGGTATATGACCCAGTGCGGGCCTCTCGACAAGCGCGCCCGCACCATGAAGTTCGATGACGAACTCATGGGACAGCTCATCCGCTTCGTCTCTTCCCACGAGGTGGGACACACGCTCGGCTTGCGCCACAACATGGGGGCCAGCCACGCCACGCCCGTGGAGAAGTTGCGTGACAAGGCTTGGGTGGAAGCCCACGGCCACACGGCCTCTATCATGGACTATGCCCGGTTCAACTATGTGGCCCAGCCCGAAGACGGTATCGGCGAACGGGGCCTTTTCCCTCGCATCGGCGACTACGACAAGTGGGCCATCAAGTGGGGCTACCAATACCGTCCGGAGTTCAAGGACGAGTTTGAGGAGAAGGAGCAGCTCATGACCGAAACCACCAAGGTGCTTGCCGCCAATCCCCGCCTATGGTTTGGAGGCGAAGGCAGGAAAGAAGACCCGCGCGCCCAGACCGAGGACTTGGGCGACGACAATGTGAAGGCAAGCGACTATGGCATCAAAAACCTGAAGCGTGTGGTGGCCGGTCTGCCCGAGTGGACACGCCAGACCAACGACCGCCACGATGACCTCCAGGAGATGTGGAAGAGTGCAAAAGGCCAGTTCAACCGCTACAACAACCACGTGATGAAGAATATTGGTGGCCGCTACCTCAACAACATGCCCGGGCGCAAGCCCTACGAGGTGGCACCGGCCTCTCGCCAACGTGAGGCCGTGGCCTATTTCGGTCGTCAGCTGTTCGACGCTCCGCTCTGGCTCTACCCGCAAAACATCGTTGACATCACGGGCACCGATGTGGCCGGTGACATCTCTTCCCAGCAGACGAGAGTGCTGAAAGTGATGATGACACCGGCCATGCTGGGCACTATCTATAACGACTCGTTCTCGTCGAAGCAGGCTTACCGGTTGCCCGACTACCTCGCTGATGTGTTCGCCACCGTTTGGCGGCCTCTCACGGGAGCCTCGCCCGTCAAAGACAAGGCCCGCCGCACCCTCGAACGTGCCTATCTTGAAAACATCAACAGTCTGCTCAATCCCACCGAGAAAGACAAGGCCGGCATCAACGCCCGGGCCAACAACTCCGACATACAGCTCTATGTGGAGCAGCATCTCGACCGTGTGGAACGCTTCTGCAAGGTGCAGGCTGCCACAGCTTCCGGCATCGACAAGTTGCACTATGCCGACCTGCTGCGCCAAATCAAACTCATCAAGGAAGAGAGAGTGACGGTGAAAGGGGGCAGGTAATCTACGCCCAGCCTCCTAAGTTAGGGGGTTGGGGGGCTGGACAAGTGGCAGGTGATAGGTGCAGATGGTGGGTGTTAATGAAAACTTAGTGCTGTTTTGAAGGTGAAAGAGTGAAAAGTGAAAGGTGGGGGCAGAACTTTATGCCTGTCCGAAGCGTGTATTTTAAATTCTAAGGTAAAAAAGAAGAGGGTGTGTCAAAACAAACATACCCTCTTCTTTTTTTACAGAAACAATCAGTCTTTGTCGACAGATGTTAATTCTTTGGGAAATGGGATGAAAGAACTAAGGAGCACGAACCACCAAAAAATGGCCGGCTTAAATAGGTCTAATGAATAATCAACCAGCAGTCCGGCTATCGATATGAGTGCGAAGTCCACTCTCGCATCCGGGTAATTCCAAATATGTACAAAGGTCTTTTTTCTATCTTTACTGTGGCTTAACATGGTGACGATTATAGCTACGTACAGCAAGAAAGCAACTATGCTAGAGATGGCACAGGTGTAATATAACTTGTCTTTATTTTCTGCAACGGGCATAACAGCCCCTAATAATAAGATTAGTTTCGGAAGAAAAGCGACCGATTTTTCAGAGAGATTTTTCTTGTTAATCATTTTGTTTGATTTGAAAAAGTTATATTCCAATATGCCACTGATGCGATAAAAAACGCATCAGTGGTATTGCAAAAGTAATAAAAAAACAATCAATGCTGCTGTTTTTTCCTTTTTTTATATTTTTCTTTTGTTAGCTATTCAGGCCGATAATGAAGTGATTTGAACTTATTTTAAAGATTTCTTATCTGAAAAAACATAAAAATCACTAAATGTTGGTATTGTTTTAATCGGGAAAACTTCATATCTTTGCGCTCTAATAGGTTAAGTGTTGTCGCAACTTGTTTTTTAGACGGCATCCGATTCAGGTAACATTCATACGAAAGAAATCAGATTACAACAAGCATGGAAAAAGTCATCAGACTCATAGTCCTTACGTTGTTCTTGGTGCTTGCTGATGCCATCACGGCTCCGGCACAGACGAAGGCAGGCAAGTATGCCGTGAGGCTCACTGTCACGGAGAAAGGAACGCACGAACCGGTGGTTATGGCCACGTGCAGTCTTGACCCGTTGGGTGCAGTCACCGTGACCGATGCCGATGGCAAGGCCTCGGTTGGCAATGTGCCGGCCGGTGTTTACCGGCTCAAGGTGAGCTATGTGGGCTACGAGGAGTATGTCTCCAACGTGAAGGTGGGGAGCGATCTCGCCCTCGCCGTGCAACTCACACCCACCTCACTGGCTTTGCAGGAAGTAGTGGTGACGGCCCGACAGAACGCTTCGGGCACATCGACCAGTTCAAAGATAGGCCGGCAGGCCATCGACCACTTGCAGGCTGCAAGCTTGGCCGACATCATGCAGCTCATCCCCGGACAGGTGATACAGAACACCGACCTCACCGCACAGCAAAACTTGCAACTGCGCTCGCTCACCAACAATGTGACGAGTGCATTCGGTTCGAGCATCGTGGTGGATGGTGTGCCCATGTCCAACAACGGCGTGCTCTCGGCCGGCCAGTTCTCGCCAACTGCCTTTACGGGCACCGACCTGCGGCAGATAGGGGCCGACGATATCGACAATGTGGAGGTGGTGCGCGGCATTCCGTCGGCTGAATACGGCGACTTGACGAGCGGACTCGTGGTGGTACACTCCAAGGCCGGTGTCACCCCGTGGCAGGTGAAAGGGAAAATCAATCCCGAATTGCAAAACTACTCGCTCGGCAAGGGATTCAGACTGCCCCGGGCAGGTGTGTTCAACTTCAACTTCGACTATGCTAAGGCATGGGGCGACCCACGCCAGAAGACTCGCAGCTATGGCCGCTACAACATGAGTCTGGGGTGGGGATACGATTTTACCCGACACTGGCACGCCGAGACCAAACTGCGTATGCTCTATGCCCGTGACTGGAGCGGCAACGACCCCGACGCTGTGGACGACGGAAGCTACTGGAAGAACAAGAACCTCAGTTTCAGTCTGACACACAACGGGCGGGTGAGTGTGGGCAAGCCGCTCATGCGGACACTCTCCTACACGCTCGGCCTGACACTCTCGCAGGCCGACAGCCACAACTCTTCCTACGTGTCGGTGAGCAGTGGACTGTTGCCCATCATCACCGCCCTCAAGACGGGCTACTACTCCGTGAACTGGGCCACCCAATCTTATCTGGCCACAGGCATCACCGAGAGTCGGCCGGGTCACTTCTTCGCCAAGGCGACCGATGCCTTCTTCCTCAAGGCCGGCAATACGCGTCAGCAGTTCAAGGTGGGTATGGACTACCAGTATACTTGGAACAGCGGCCGTGGATTCTACAATGCCGACGACACCCGTCCCTACCGGGCCAACAACAACGGTCGTCCGCGCGCTTTCTCCGACGTGCCGGGCATCCACCAGTTTGCAGCCTACGCGGAGGATAATTTCACCTGGCATCTCAACGAAGTCAATGTGCTGCGCAGCCAGTTGGGTATGCGTTTCACCACCCTTCAGCCTTTCGGCGACTTGGCCACCTACGCCCTCAGTCCGCGACTGAACCTCTCCTTCGCCGTCACCAAGTGGCTCGACCTTCGCGGCGGCATCGGTCTGAACAGCAAGACACCGGGACTGGACTACCTCTATCCCGACAAGAAATATGACGATCGGGTGGCCGCCAACTACATGCCGCAGGACAATCCTGCCGGCCGGTTGCTCGTCTACCACACGCAGATGTATGAAGTGGAGAAGAACAAAGACCTCCGCAACGCCACCACCACGAAGGTGGAACTGGGCATCGATGTCAAACTGCCCGGCAACCGCCGGCTCAGCATCCTCGCCTACCGCGACCAAACGCCCAATGGATTCGGTGCCGACACGGAGTATTTCACCTATCAGAGCAATGTCTACACCACCGCATCGGGCCTCATTGCCACCCCCGGTGGAGCGACAGTCATTGACTATGACAACCCGGCCCGCAGCGACCTTGTATTTATGACTACCGGAAAAATAGGCAACACCAACACAACGGTGAACCGAGGCGTAGAGTTTGACTTCGACCTTGGGGAAATCAGGCCTCTCCGCACGTCGGTTTATTTCAGCGGTGCCTATTCCGAAACCAAGACATGGAACACCCTCTACAAATCAAAGAGTGTGCCATCTGCCTATCTGCCTGCCGACTATTCGGCCAACAACGTGACGCCGTTCAAGTTGGTTTACAACAACTACGACTACGACAAATACCGCCGTTTTGTCAACACCTTGCGCTTGGTGACCAATATTCCGAGTCTGCGCATGGTGGCATCGTTCACAGGTCAGGTGATTTGGCAGGACTATCGGTTCAATTATATCGCCAATGTGCCCCCCGTCGGTTTCATTGACACCAACCTCAACTATAAGTCCATCACCGACAATATGCTCAACGGTTATCTCGATCTCAACGGCAACTACTATGCCCAAAAGCCGACGGGCATACACAGCATCCCCATCAAGGAACTGGCCATCAAAGCCAGTGATGCCGTTCCGGAAAGGCAGAAGCCCACATGGAACCTTTCCGGACGACTCACCAAAGAGTTGGGCAAGGTGGGTGGTTTGTCGCTCTATGTGAACAACATGCTCTTCTATGAACCTTATCTGCGTGCCAACAACAATACCACAACGCTCACCCAGCGCAACACAGGTAACTTCAGCTACGGCGTGGAACTTTATTTCAACTTGTAAAACCCCATTTCAGAACAAATGACAATGAATCAGACGATAAGCCTTTCGGCTGCCTTCCTGTTCGCCTCGGTGCTGACGGTGGGCTGCGTGGACTATGACGATGCGACACGGGCCGTGTCGGTCGATGTGCAGCTTGTGGCCCCCGAGGAGTTCACGGCTGCCAATGCCGGTCTTGAAGGCCGCACGGTGGTCATCACCAAGCAAGACGGCACGCGCCTCGCAGCCACCACCGATGCCTCCGGACAGGCTCATTTTGCAGGCATCGTGCCCGATGTCTATGCCGTCTCCACGTCGTGGGATCTCACCGCGGGAGAATATGCCGGACTCACGGGTGACAACGTGGTGAACGAGGGAGCAGTGGTATCGGGCAACATCAATTCGCAGTTGCTGGCCGAAGACCGCACCGCTGCACCCCTGCAGCTCGCCACCCAGCTGTCCATCAACCGCTCCATCGTGATAGGCAAGGTGTACTATGCCGGTACGAAAGACAACAATAAGAAGAACTATCTGGCCGGCCGCTACATCGAACTCTACAACCAGAGCGACCACAGCGTGGATGTTGCCGGGCTCTATGTCGGACTGGTGGAGACCAATTCCAGTCCGGCATACACGCTTGCCCAGCTCAAGAGCGAGTATGCCGACTCGGTGGTGATGCTCAAACAGGTGTTCCGCATACCGGTCGACAAGCCGGTTGAGGTGGTTCCCGGCGGTACGGTGGTCATCACTAACAGTGCCATCGATCACACCGTCAACGCCTCTACCGACCCCAATCTGCTCACGGCCGACTTCGAGGCCAAGGACGAGCGGGGACGCACAGTCAATAATCCGGCTGTGAGGGCACTCGAATTGAAATACACCACCTATGCAGCCATCACCAATATGAATCTCAGTCAGGGTGGTCCGGGGGCCGTGGTGATTTTCCGCACCGATGCCGATGTGACTTCGTGGCCGCTGGCCTACGACTACGGCAAAACCAAAGGCAACCAGTGGCTGGTGGCTCCGAAACGCTACATGCTTGATACCGTGGAGATATTGAAGTATAAGGCCACCGGCACCGACATAGCCACCAAGCGCTTCTATGACGATCTCGACGCGGGATATATCACCATCCGGTCGGCAGGCGGCTACACGGGAGAGGTGGTCTATCGCAAGACCTCCTCTCGAAAGGGCAAGGACGGCCACCGCATCTTGCTTGATACCAACAACAGCAGCAACGACTTCCAAGTATCAACAACCATAGGAATACGCGAATATGATGAGTAGAAAGAAGACGATAATGACATATCTGGCATTCGCCTTGTTGTTGCTTGCCACGCCGGCCGGTGCTCAGAATGCATCCGGAGGAGAAGGAGAATACCGCTATGACGATGCCACGCAGTTGTGGCGCAACACCGCCAACATGGCCGGACTCACCATCGACTCTACCCGCAACCGCGGTTACGCCGCCTTCGACTACCGACACAAGGCGGGCAATCTGCACCGGATGCAGGAAGGTGTGGAGGCAAACGGATTCGCTTTCAGCACGGAGCGTTACCAGCAGTTGGGCACGTGGCTCTACGGTTATGGGCGTTTCAGCTTCGACATGGGGCGCACCAAAGACCGTGCATGGAGCGACGTGATGCGCACATACAACAGCAATCCTTACTTCTCCGGCAGCAGCATTGCTGGCAGATACGACCGGCAGGACATCGACCTCACGGCAGCCGTTGGCACGAAGGCTTTCGGCCACTGGCGCGGAGGTCTGAAACTGGACTATCGGGTGGGCGACCTGAGCAGGCTGCGCGACCCCCGTTCACGCTCAGAGCTGCTCGACTACAGGCTCGCTCCGTCGGTAGCCTTCACCATGGGCCGCCACACCGTGGGACTGGCCGGCCACTACCGCCGCTACAAGGAGAAGATACCCAACATCACTACCGTGCAGACCGATGCCACAGTGAAATACTACCTGATGAGCGGCATGGAACATGCCGACGGTACGGCAGGCGGTGCAGGCGGCTTTCAGCGTGAATGGGTGAACCACAACTTAGGTGCCGAACTCTCTTACGGCTATCGGACAGGTGGCGTGGAGAGCCTCACGGGACTTACGATAGAGCGGGGGAGTGAGGGTGTCTACGGGCAGTATAAGTATCAGCCCGGACACTATTATCAATACCGTTATGGATTTCGGACGCAGAACAGCATCATCACCGACAGGCTCATCCACCGTATCGACCTCGCAGCTACCTACGAGCAGAGCTATGCCGATGAGTATCGCCAACAGCTGAAAATCACTTCCGATTCGGCAACGGGAATCAACTCCTATCAGTATATCAGCCTGATGACTTTCAAGAAACGTTTTCAGGTGAATCTTTTCAACCTCGATTTCGTTTATCGTCTGAACTTTCACGAGGCCCGTACCGTCACCGGCTACGTGGGGGTAAAGGCTAATATGAAGACTGTTCGCAATAAGTATCTGCTCAATACATCGGAGATGAAATACAGTTTTGCCGACTATGACCTTGAAGGTGGAAAGGCTTTGATGGGCGGTCGGTTGTGGATTGATGCCTCGGCCGGCTTGCACAACAGTTTGAAACACGACCTGATTTTAGCCGACGAGAGTGGAGACTACGCGCAGCAGGTGTTGTTGCCCGATCGGAAATACTATGCCGCCAACTACTTTAAGGGCCATGCGCAGGTGATGTATCAATTCCCCCTCACCGTCAAGAAGGTGCGCAGCCTGTGGTATATCAAGGCATACGGCGACTATGCCCATGCCAACAACCATCTCCATGCCTCCACGGTGGGTATTGCCGTGGGCCTCTTCAATTAGCCGATGGAGCGTGGAACATCCCAAAGAGGGAAGATGCGACGGAAAAAGATTACTTAAAAAGAAGGAATGAAGAAATCTACTTGGAAAAAACAACACAAGTGGTGGGGACTGGTATTGACTTTTTTCCTGCTCATGTTCTGTGTGTCCGGGCTGGTGCTTAATCACCCGGCACTGTTTTCGTCTGTCAATGTCAGCAGAGGGATGCTGCCCGGAAGCTATGAATACCGGCAGTGGAACAACGGTTTGATGCGTGGCACGGTGAAATGGCAGGGACAGGTGCTGATGTACGGCAACGGCGGTGTGTGGATCACCAACGACACCGGGGCCGCCTTTGCCGACTTCAACACGGGATTGCCCGAGGGCAACGATACCCGCAACATCCGGCGCATGGTGGTGATGCCGTCGGGTCTTCTCTTTGCCCTGGGGCCCTACGGGGTCTACCGGTTCCGCATGGGGACGGGCTGGGAAGAACTGCCGTTGGAACGCGCCGGTGGTGAACGGCTCAGCGACATGGCTTCACAAGGTGACACACTCGTGGTCACAGGCCGCTCTCGCGTCTATCTCTCGCAGCCGCCATACGACCGTTTCACAGCCTTGGAACTACAGAGTCCCGATGATTTCGACGGCAAGGTGTCGCTCTTTCGCACGGTCTGGCTGCTGCATAGCGGTGAACTCTTCGGATTGGTGGGCCAACTCATCGTCGATGGCATAGCCTTGGTGCTTATTTTCCTTTGTCTTTCGGGACTGCTCTATTGGTTTATGCCCCGCGCGAGCAAGCAGGTCCACACCCTGCTGATGCGCAAGCTCTTTGCATGGCATAATTCCGTGGGGCGGATCACCATCCTGCTCACACTCTTTGTCTGCATCACGGGTTGGTTCCTCCGTCCGCCGGCTCTCATTGCCATTGCCCGCGCCAAGGTGCCGCCATTGCCCTTCAGTGCGATGGACAGTCCCAATCCTTGGAACGACAAACTGCGCACCTTGCGCTACGATGAGGCCTGCCAAGACTGGCTGCTCTACACCTCCGAGGGCTTCTACTCGCTCCATCGGCTCGACAGCCGCCCCCGAAAGGTGTCGGTGCAACCGCCCGTGAGTGTGATGGGACTCAATGTAGAGGAAAAAGATTTGTTTGGAAACTGGCTGTTGGGCTCGTTCAGTGGTATGTATGTATGGAATAGGCAGACGGGCATGGTGGCTGACTATTTCACCTCTCTGCCGCCTGTGCAGACGCGCGGAATACCTATCGGTGCACATGCCGTGTCGGGCTACAGTGCCGATTTTGCCGTTCCCGGCTTTGTGGTAGACTACTACGCAGGCACTGATGCCGTCAAGATGCCCGAATGGATGGCCTCGCTGCCCATGTCGCTGCGTGCCTTGTGCCTCGAAATACACACCGGCCGCATCTACACCTTCTTAGGTATGGGCACGGTGTTCTATATTTTCGTCATCGGTCTGGCCATCCTCTGGTGCCTTTGGAGCGGTTGGAAAATCAGCGTGAGGAGGAAGAAATGAACCCCTCCTCACCCTTTTATTTGCTCATTTTCGTCCCAAACTCCTTGCTCACATAGTTATAGATGTCTTTACAGCATTCGCTTGAGAAAAGCTGTCCGTAGCCGATGAGCTTGTCCCACTGCGTCTCTTCCAGTCCCCGGTCGATGTCTTCACGGGTGATGTTTTCCCGGATGAGGCCATAGATGAATCCGGCGTTGAAGGTGTCGCCGGCCCCGATGGTGCTCACACAGTCTATCGGTCGGGTAGCATACTCTTTGCGGAAACCGCCGTCAGATCGCACGATGATGGGGCCGGCTCCCTGTGTGCAGATAAACTTCTTGCAGTAGAAGGAGATTTCGGCCTGATAGACGCGGTCGGGGTCGGGCATCTTGTAGAGCACGTCGAAGTCTTCATGCGAACCGCGCACGAAGTCGGCAAACTCCAGATTTTCCAACAGGTTGGGTGTGATTTTCATGATTTCGTCGCGATGGGAGGCGCGGTAGTTCACGTCGTAGTAGAGAATGGCCCCGTGGTCGCGGGCATATTCCAAGAAGCCGGCCACCTGCGGGCGAACCACCGGATTGATGCTGAAGAAGGAACCGAACACCACCACGTCGCCGGCATGGATGTCGGGATTCACAAATTCAAGTCGGTCGTGCTCGTGGTCTTTATAAAAGATATATTCGGCATTGTTCCTGTCGTCGAGGAAGGCCAGCGAAATGGGAGAGTGGGAATTGGAAAAAACGTTCACATTGTCGGCATTCACTCCGTTTTCGCGCAAGAAGTCGATGATGTATTCGCCCACCCGGTCGTTGCCTGCCTCGGAAATGAAGGTGCTGTCAATGCCCGACCTGCCGAGCGAAATCAGGGCATTGAAAGCCGAACCTCCCGGCACAGCCTCGATGGGTTTGCCGTCTTTGAAGATGATGTCGAGCACCGTTTCGCCTATTCCTATTACTTTTCGCATATTCGTTTGATGTTTTCTGTTGTTTCATTTCTGTTTGTAAAGGCTTGCTCTCAAATGGCCGAGTGCAGCCTATCTTATGCAAAGATAGTGCAAAAGAGTGCCATGAGAACTTGCTCTCAAATGGCCGAGTGCAGCCTATCTTATGCAAAGATAGTGCAAAAGAGTGCCATGAGAACTTGCTCTCAAATGGCCGAGTGCAGCCTATCTTATGCAAAGATAGGGCTTTTCGGTTGAAACGAGCAAAAAGATGCCGTTTTTTCACGGAAAAGCAGTAACTTCGCGCCAAAGAGAAATGGATGGATTACAACACACTTACTTTAGATAACGGCCTGCGAGTCATTCACTTGCAAGGCGATTCGCAAGTGGTCTACTGCGGCTATGAAATCAATGTCGGCACGCGCAACGAACTTCCGGGTGAGGAGGGACTGGCCCACTTTTGCGAGCATGTCACTTTCAAAGGCACCTCCCGGCGGCGGGCCTGGCACGTGCTCAACTGTCTGGAGAGCGTGGGGGGCGACCTGAATGCCTTCACCAACAAGGAAGACACCGTCTACTACGCAGCCATTCTGAAAGACCATCTGGCGCGGGCCGTAGACTTGCTCACCGACATCGTGTTCCACAGCACCTATCCGCAAACCGAGATAGACAAGGAAGTGGAGGTGATTTGCGACGAGATAGAGAGCTACAACGACTCGCCTGCAGAACTCATCTACGACGAGTTTGACAATCTCATCTTCGCCAACCATGCCCTGGGGCACAGCATCTTGGGCTCTGCCGAACGTGTCCGCTCTTTCACCACGGCCGATGCCCTGCGCTTCACGCAGCGTTACTACCGACCCGAAAACAGCGTGTTCTTCATCTATGGTGATGTGGATTTCAACCGTGTGGTGCGCCTGTTGCGCAAAGCCACAGCCGATTTCCCACCTTGCCGGCCACTGTTGTCACCCGCTCTCGGACAGCCCTTGCCGCCTTACGCCCCCCGGATGGTGGTAAGCGACAAGCACACCCATCAGGCTCACGTGATGATGGGCAGCCGGGGATACAGTGCGCACGATGATCGGCGCATGGCACTCTATCTGCTCAACAACATGCTCGGTGGGCCGGGCATGAACGCACGCTTCAATCTTTCGCTGCGCGAACGCCACGGACTGGTCTACACGGTGGAGAGTTCGATGGTAAACTATGGCGACACAGGCCTTTGGGTCGTCTATTTCGGTTGCGACCCTCATGATGTGGGGCGCTGCCGTAGGCTTGTGCGCCGCGAACTCGATCGCGTGATGGCCGCCCCGCTCTCCGAGGCTCAACTGCGTGCGGCCAAGAAGCAACTCAAGGGCCAGATAGGCGTGGCATGCGACAATCGTGAGAACTTTGCCATCGATTTCGGCAAGAGTTTCCTCCACTACGGCTGGGAGAAAGACATCGCTTCGCTCTACCGCCGCATCGATGCCGTCACCGCCGGACAGATACAAAACGTGGCCAACGACCTCTTTACCGAAGAAGCGTTGACCACACTGATTATCAAATGAAGAAAGGAGGGAGAAGAATATCTTTTCAGGAGTCAAAGGATTTTGGGGGCGAAAGGGAGTCAAGGCACATGTTCTGTGAACGGGTTTTCAGAACAAGTTGTTGTCTTGATTCCCTTTTGCCTTTTGTCCCTTTTGTCTCCTGATGCGTTATTGCACTTCCTCAAACAGTTTGCCCAGTGCGTTTCCGAGAAAGACATACTGCGAAGTCAGTCCGATGGTGCATTCGTTTTGCCCCCAATAGAAGGGCCAGTCGTCCTTGTTTTCGAAATAGTCGGGCTTGAGTGCAAGCAATCCCGGGGCCACGCCGCCTGCAATGAAGGTGAAGTCGGCACGGGTGTTGCCGTAGGTCATGGCTTTGGTGCGCACACCCACGCCCGCCACAAACGACTTGTTGTGGTCGGGATGACAACCGAAAAGGAAGTGGGCCGGTCGCAAGACGGCTTCCCGATCAATGATGTCGGGGAAATATTTGTGAGCATAGTAGGCCGTGATGCCTTGCGAGACGACGGCCCCGTTGCCGCCCCAGTTTTCTCCTACAGGATCTACACCGTATGGATTTTCCTTGCCTTTGTCGTCGAGTGTCTTCTTGAAGGTTTCCACGTATGGGCGCAACTTCTTCATGTAGCCTTTGTCCATGACGCTGCAAGCCTGCAAGGCTGTGGTGAGAAGCCCGCCTATCCGCTCTTTTCCGCCCAATCGGAGAGCCTTGAAAATGGAATCATTGAAGGCCTTCAAATAACCTCTTTCGCCCGTACTTTTGTAGAGTTCGAGTGCCGCGGGAGCCGTGACGGCTGCTGCGGCGGGCGTGGCCTTGCTGGCTTCCCAGACCTTTCGGGCTGCACGGAGACAACGGTCGGCCAACGGCGCATTGAAATCTTTGAGCGGACGGTAGACGGCGGCAAGGGCGGCAGCGGTGTAATAGTCGATAAACGAATCGTGGGACGTGAAGCACCAACGCTCATCGCCCGTGCCCACGAGATTGTCGGTCTCCGTAGAGGCGTCGCCGAGATGGTGGTAGGAGTAGAGTGTGGGGAGCGTGATGCCCCTGCAGGGGTGTCCGATCTGTTCCACCTGAGCGACGATGGGCAGCACGCCATGAGCTATCTGTTGCAGCAAGTCGGCCTTGCCGTCGGGGCGATGTATCTCGGCATAATGCTTCTCAGGGTCGATGAAGGTTTGGTCGCGATCCGGGCGGAACTCCTCCCAAGTGCCAACCATGCTTAGCAGGGTGGCATCGTGGGATGGGGTCTCGATGTCGAAGTCGCCGGCATCAAACCATCCACCGGCCGTGAAGCCCGGTATGTGCTCGAGCGACCGGTAAGGTGACTCGGTGGTGGGGCCTTGGCGGTAGTTGTCGAAGTGGACGGTGTTGACGGGAGCCTGCACGCAGTCGTCTTTGAAGGGCTCGCCATGCCAAATGCGGTAGGCTTCGCGCACGGTCGTGTGATCCATCTGTACGGGAAACCATACATCCATCGAGGGATGCCACACGTCGCGATAGACACCTCGCCTGATGGGGAACGTGTTGGTGGTCTGGTCGCCATAGCGCAGGCAGTAGATGCCTTCCTCCCGTGCGGAGGAGAAGTCGGCCGTGACATATTGGTAGCGGCGGAATCGTCCCCACGGTTTGGCGGGCAGTTCGGCCACGGCTGTGGAATGCCCTTCAGCGTCGATTCGCAGCAGTGTGACGGTGGGCAACGGTGTGTCGGCCTTGTCGAGTTCGATGATGGTCTGTTTGTTTTGCGAGGGTTCGTAGCCCACTTGTGAGAAACCGATGTTGGGCTTGCGCGTCCAGCCCTCCGCCACTTTGGGTTCTACATACCATTCGAGCACCTTGCCCGTGGCTCCTGCCGGGAGCAGACTGCGCACCACATACCAGCCGTTCTGGGCCACTTGTCGGCCGTCGAAGAGCAGCAATGTGCTGTCTGACTCGATTTTCACACAGCGGTCGGCATCCTCGGGGGCCAGAACGAGCCGGTGACCTTGGGCAAAAGGGCGGGGCACGGGAAACTCCCCACGCCCCCGGTCGTCGTAGGTGGTATAGCCCAGCACCTGTTTCACCTTTTCACTCGTGGGGCGCATCACCATGTTGCCGCCCGGATAGCGGGGGAAGTAGTCGGGCCGGCCATCAATGAGAAAAGAGCGTTGCCAGTAGGCCGAGGGTAGAAATTCAAGGTTGAATCCCGCTTTGCCTTCCAGAAATTTGGGTACAGGTTGGGAGAGCCACACCTCTACGGCGAATCCTTTGCCGCGTGGCGACACCCTCATTTCGGGTTGGAAACCATAGTCGGGATAGTCTACCACCACACTGACCGTCTGCCGGTCGACATCCACTTTATGGCTCACGGTTTCGGGCACGAGATCCCATTGTTCCGGTGTGTTTTGCAGGCGCACGCATCCGTTGCTCGCCGTCAGCACTCCCCGGTGGATGATGTCGATGCCCGACCGCTTCTCGTCATAGAAGAAAGAGTGGTAGGGATTGTTGAAGACCATGACATTTACGCCCCCGCCGTCGAAATATCCGCTTTCGTTGAGCTTGAGCGACTGGGCCGGGAGCGGCTGCATGGAGAGCCATGCAAGGCCAAGGAAAAGGAAGTTGAGTGTTTTGTTCATGACTTTTATTGTGTTCGTATGGTTTTGACTGATGGCACAAAGATAGCATTTACCCTATTCATTCGGCAAAAAAACGTTTCAAATACATTTCTTTTTCTATCTCCGGATCGTTTTTCAGAGGAAGTGTATGCTATCAAGCTTTTTCTTACCGTCCCCTGTTCTGTTTGTCAGTATATTTCGTTGTATGTTTGGTTTTCGCCCGTTTATGTAGTATCTTTGCATAAGCAAGGGAAGCACGCAAGTGTTTCCCTTTTTTGATTTCTAATCCACCTACGCCCCCCCACCCCCCTAAAAGAGGCTTTTCGGCTCAAATTGGCTTTGCAAAACGGGCTCTTTGAGATTGTCGTTCGGCCCGAGTGAGCTTCCAAGTGTGGCCCTTTTGCAATATCGTTTTGGCCGAATGAGAAAATCGATGGGGCAGATAGGGTGGATAAGGCGGATGGGATTGGAGGGAGAAATGGGTGTGGGGAAAATATGTGTAAGGCTTTTTCGAAACTTTTAATAGTTCGTGCTATACTACCAAAGCATCCATTCGCCCCATTCGCTGAATTCGCCGAAGAGTGAGTGTCGGCGAATTCAGCGAATGGGGCGAATGAGGGCATGAGGAGAAAATTCGTTTAATTTGTCTCATTCGCCGACCCTTCTTTGTCGGCGAATTCAGCGAATCGAGCGAATGAGGGCGTGAAGAGAGAATCGTTTCATTCCCGTTCTATTCGCTGAAGAAAAAGGGGAATCGAGTCTCACGACCCAATTCCCCGAAACTGATGTACAAAATGGTTTTCTAATAGAAAACACAGCTTTATATGAACCTAAATCAGTAGCCCGGATTTTGCTTGATGAGTTTGTTGCGCAACAGTTCGTCGGTAGGTATCGGCATGATGAGCCGTTGGGTGTCGAAATCCCATGTGCGGTAGTAGTGCCAGTTGCCTTTCTTCCCCGAGTCAGTGTTGGGCAGGCCCACCCCCTTGGGGTAGTTGCACTCGATGGACGGTATCAGGAAGTCGGAACGCTGGAGGTCGGCCTTCAGGTTCCACTCCGAACTGAACTCCTTGCGGCGTTCCTGTCCGAGAGCCACCTCCCAAACCTTGCATTTATGAGCCGTGAACGACCGGTGAATATCGTTGCTTTCGGAAGCATAGCGCGTGTAGTAGGTCTTGGCATCGGGCACTTCGACAGTCTTGGTGTTGAAGGGAATGGGATATTCCTTGAGAGCCTTGTAGTCGTTCCAAGGCTTGTTGGGGTCGTTGCCATAGCCCCCTTGCCCGACGAGCGAATTGTAATAGGCTACAAACTGCTTGTTCAGCGCGTCGGCCTTGCCCACTTCCAGATTTCCGAAAGCACGGTTGCGGATGCGGTCGACGATGCTCCATGCCGTGGCATCGTCATCACCGTTGAGGCGGAAGAGGCATTCGGCATAGTCGAGAAGCACGCCGGCATATCTCTTGTAGTAGAAATGACAGGGAGAGTGAGGATTAGACCACTGGCAGCGTTGCGAGCGCCAGAGCTTGAGTGTCCAGATGGCCGGGGCGAAGTCGCCGCCATTATTGAACATGTAGCCGTTGTTGTCGGACAGCACCACCCGGCCCTCTTTCTTGGACCGTTCTTCGTCCACGCCCAGCATTTCCTGTGTGAAAGGATTGCGCCCGTAGGTGTACCTGGAGCGTTGCGCCTCCGGCAGTTCGGGCACGGGACTGGTACACATGGAGGCGTCGCGCCGCTTGTCGCCGTTCTCGTAGGCAAAGTAGAGTTCCCACGAGAGATATTCGGAGCCCCAGCCACCTCCGCCGTTGGTGGAGCCGGCGAAGAAGTTGTTGAATATGTGGGCGTCGGAGTCCCACTTGCCGTAGTTGCCGGCTCCCATGTCGTTGACCACCTGCCACATGGCCTCCTTGGGCCAGGCTTCGCCTACATCCCACAGGGTGGAAAAGGAGGGAGCCAAGTCGTAGGTTCCACTGTTGACTACCTGCTCAAGGGCTTCCTTGGCCAACTTCACATTTTCGGTGCTCTTGGCCTCGTCCTTGCTGTTGAGGCGGGCCTTGTAGGCCTTCCACAGATAGGCCTCCCCAAGATAGGAGAGTGCCATGCCTTTGGTGCAACGGCCATATTCCCCGTTGTAAGGTTTCCAGTCGAGCTGCCGGACGGCCGTTTTGAGGTCGTCGATGATGAAGTCCCACATCTCGTCGTCGGTTTCGGCAGCCGCCTTGTTGGGCGTGTTGAGGAACGACTCTCCTGTGGCGAGCATCGGCACCCGGCCCCAGTTTTGGGCCAAGAACATATAGAAGTAGGCCCGCAGCGCATGGGCTTCTCCATCCATCGTGTTATAGGCCGGAAACTTTTTCACCTCGGTGTTGTGTTCGTCTTCCAGTCCGCTGAGGAAGTCGTTGGCCCGGCCGATGGCCCGATAGGAATAGTTGTATCCCCGGCCGAGGTCGGAGTCGTCGGCGGTCCACGACTGCTGGCCCCACTGCACGTCCCAGCCTGTGGCTTGGGTGTCCAGTGTGGGATGGCAGCCGAAGAAGAGTTGCGGTTTGTAGTTCCATCCGTCAGCGTAGGTGTTGTCGGCAAACAGGCAGTCGTAGATGCCGTTGAGGCCGCTCAAGGCATCATTCTGCGTTTTGAACATCTGGTCGGCCGGGAGTATGTCGTAGTGTTCCACCGAAAGGAACTTGTCGTTGTCGCAGGCTGTGAAGCACAGTGCGGCTATTCCTGTTGCGGCTATAAGGAATGATTGATGTAGCTTTTTCATTGTTTTCTGTATTAAGATTGAACCGTTAGAATTGTACGTTCAGGCCGAACGAAAAGGTGCGGGGCGTGGGATAGCGGCCGGAGTCGAGACCGGTATAGATCACACTGCCCTGTCCGCACTCGGGGTCGCCGTATTTGTTGTAGCCCGAAATGCAAGCGAGATTGCTGACGGCCAGATAGGCACGGGCATTGGTCAGTTTCAGTGGGGCAAGCCAAGTCTTTGGGAAGGTGTAGCCCACCTGAATATTGCTGATTTTGAGGAAGTCGCCGCTCTTGATCCAAAAGTCTGACACACGACTGTTGTTGCTCTCGCCGTCGAGAAGGCTCAGGCGTGGCAGGCTGCCATTGGGATTGTTGGTGAACGACTCGTTGTAGGCTTCCCGCAGAATGTTGGCGACACTCGGGTCGTCGCCCTGCTTCATCACAGAGAGCCGCATGGCCGAATAGGAGAGAATGTCCTGCCCCATCACACCATAGGTGTAGAGCGAGAAGTCCCAGTTCTTATAGGAGGCATTCAAGGTCAGACCGTAGTTGAGTTTGGGAAAGCCGTTGCCAATCACGGTCATGTCGTTGGCATCGATGGTGCCGTTGTGGTCGAGGTCGGCATAGTAGATGTCGCCCACCTTGAGGCCGGGCTGGTTCACCTTGGACTTGATTTCAGCCAGCTGCTCTTCCGAACGTACGATGCCGAGTGCCCTGTAGCCGTAGAAGGAGCCTACGGCATAGCCTTCGCGGCAGATGGAATGGTTTTTCCAACCGAGCCACTCGGAGTCGATGCCCTGCACGTTGGAACCGTCGATATTGGTACCGTCGTTGCCGCCGGAACAGGTGTTCATGATATCGAGTCCGCTTGAGATGATCTTGTTTTTCAGCGTAGAGCCGGTGAGCGTGGCACCGAAAGCCCAGTCCTTATTGAAGCGGTGGTTGTAGCCCACGCTGAACTCAAAACCGCGGTTGCGGATTTTCCCGTAGTTGGTGTAATAGGTCTTGTAGCCGGAAGAGGGTCTCACGGACACGTCAAGGAGCAGGTCTTTGGAGTTGCGCACGAAGTAGTCGAGCGACACGTTCAGGTCGCCTTTGAGCAGAGAGAAGTCGAGACCTACATTAGTCTGCTCGTTGGTCTCCCACTTCAGATTTGGGTTGGCGATGATGAGTTTGGCCACACCGTTGGCTTTGATGAAGTCTTGGGAAGAGGCTCCCAAACTGTAGAAATGATACAGGGTATTGGTGGAACCCAACTGCTCGACCGCGCTGCTGGTGGCAATGCCCGCATTGCCCGTGCGGCCCCAGCCCAGACGGAGTTTTATGTTGCTGACGAAGTCGACGGCTTTCATGAAGGGTTCTTCGGAAATGCGCCACGAGGCGGCTGCCGAAGGGAAGGTGCCCCAACGGTTGCCCGCCCCGAAGTTGGAGCTGCCGTCGCGGCGGAGGGTTGCCGTGAGGTTGTAACGGTTCAGCAGGCTGTACATCAACCGGCCGTAATAGGAGATGAAACGGGTCTCGAGATTGAAACCGCCGCCACCGTCCTTGGTCGAACTGTCAAGGGTTTGGGCTATAGAGCGGATGTTCTCTGCCGGGAAGTCTTTGGCACTGGCATTCACCCAATAGCCTTTGTTCTGGCTCACGGAATTGCCCACCATGCCCGTGATGTCGTGCGTGTCGTTGGTCCAGTGATAGGTGAGGTAGGTTTCAAGACTTCTGTCATAACTGCTGCTTTGGGTGAGCCCGAACGTGCGACGGATGTCTACGCCCTGCATGTGCACTTCCTTGCCGTCGTTGTAGCGGCGCACGGGAGTGCCCCAGTTGTAGCTGTCGGTCGATGTGTGATTATAAGAGAAGATAGATTTCAGGTGCATGCCTTTGACCAGACTTAAGTCGATGTGCATGTTGGCAAGGAAACGGTTGCCCCGTGTGGGGTTGTCGAGTTCCATTTGTTTGGCGTAATAGCTGTCAGTCGAGCCCAGTTCGTAGCCCTTTGAGGCCGTCTGCCAGAAAGTGCCGTAAGTACCGTCGGGGTTCACGATGTTGGGAGACACGATGTTGCCGCCCGCATCCGTATAGTCCATGGTGGGCATGAGGGTGGCGTAGTCGCGGATGGAAGAAAGGTTTCCGTTGTTGCCGAAGCCGGTATTGCTTCCTCGGTTCACGTCATGGGTGAAGTTGAGGTCTCCCCCAATTTCGAGATATTGGTTTACCTGCGCTTTCATGTTGCCGCGGAGATTCATGCGGCGGTAGTTGGTATTGACCACGACACCCTCGTTGTCCATGTAGCCGGCAGAGAAAGTGCCTTGAAACTTCTCCGTTCCACCGTTGAGGCTGACGGTGTAGTTCTGGCGCAGGGCGGTGCGTGTCATTTCCTTTTGCCAGTCTATGTAGTGACGCTTGCCGTCGTATTGTTCGCTGAAAATGGGCATACCCACGTTTTGCCCGTCGTTGGCCCGGGCCTGACGGATGGCCTTGGCGTAGGTGTCTACATCAAGTGTGCGAAGTGTGTGGGCCACGGTTTGGAGGCCCCAACCGGCACTCACGTCTACATGCACATTGCCTTTGGAACCGTGTTTGGTGGTGATGAGTACCACACCGTTGGCACCACGCGACCCGTAGATGGCTGTGGCGGAGGCATCTTTCAATATCTCAATGGCATCGATGTCCTGAGGATTCAGGAAGTTGGCATTGGTTCCCACCTGCACACCGTCTACCACATAGAGCGGTTCGGAGTTGCCGTTGATGGTGCCTACACCACGGATGCGTACTTGTGCCATGGCATTGGGTGCGCCGTCTTGCGCCGTCACGAGTACGCCGGGGGCCGAACCTTGCAGCCCCTGAGCCAGATTGACGGGCGCACGCTTCATCATCTCGGAGGTGTTGACGGAAGTCACGGAACCGGAGATGTCGCTCCGCTTGGCCGTACCGTAGCCGATGACCACCACATCGCTCAGGGTGCGGTCGTCTGTTTTGAGCGTGATAATGAGGTTTTGCCGACCACCCACATTCACGGTTTGCGGTTCGTAGCCTACGTAGGTGATGGAAAGTTTGGCATTGGGGGCGGCATTCACGCTGAACTTTCCGTCCAAATCGGTGATGCAGCCTTCCTGCGAACCGACCACCCGGATGGTAGCCCCGATAATAGGTTCGCCCGATTCGTCATTCACTAATCCTTTTACAAGGTTCTGCGCCGTTATCCCAAGTGGGATTAAACAGAACAGGAATAGCAATACTAACGGCTTTTCGATAGATTTAAAGTGTTTCATGTGAAAATCCGATTGATGATAATGTTGCTCGAAGTTGGTAATAACAGTGCTGCAAATATACGATTTTACCAACCTACAACTCAAATTTTTGTTTCAAAAGGATTTTCTTTCGTTTCCTCAAAAGAAATATGTGGCATTGCGGAGAGAAATCAGCACTGGGCATAAAAGACATTCGCCGAAAAAGAAGTTGTCGGCGAATGGAATGAATGAAAGCTGTGAAAAAGGACTCTGTATAGCAGGGGCAGATGTTTTTGTACGGATGATGTCCATATCCGCCAATGCTGACGATCGCTAACTGTTGTAGGTGTGGATGCTGGTTCCTTGTGCCGAAGGCAGATAGTTGATGCCCCACCAGCACATCTGCAAGAGAAGGAAAGAACCGATAAGTATCCAGAGTGACAACTTGCGACTGTGGCCCGGCGAGAGGCGATAGTGCATATAGACCAAATAGGCAAACCACGTGACGGCTGCCCAAGTCTCTTTAGGATCCCAAGCCCAATAATGCCCCCAGGCATCTTTGGCCCACAATGCTCCGAACAGCATACCGATTGTGAGAAAAGCCCAGCCTACATAGACCATATTGTCGATGATATCGAACTCTTTGGATTTGGAGATTGGGGTCGCGGTGGGAGAAAGGGTGACTTCAGAAGAAGGAGACACACTTTCTTTATCGTCTTCACCATTTGCAAGCGATACTGCGGTTGTCCTATGTGCCTTGACCAACAGGTAGGCAGCCATGAGTGCAGCGGCACCAAAAAGAGCGTATGCAAACATGTAGACGATGACATGTGGGGCAAACCACGGACTTTGCAGGGCCGGCATCATGGCCTTGGTGTGAATCTCAGGCTTGAAGACATTGATGCCTATAAAGACCGTAGCAAGAATGGTGGAGAACGAGAGAATCCACTGATAACGCCAACGGGCATAGACGATGATGCCGGCCAACGGCAGGAAGAACGAATACCAAAGGCGCGTTTCACCCATGGTGCGCATGGGAGGGCGTTCTAATGTGACCCACATCACAAGGATGTAAGCCAAGAAAACACACAGACCTATGCTCGTGGCAGCGAGGGCCGGAACCATGCGGCCTTTCCAAGCGGCCAGTGCTCCGGCTAACCAAAGTACGACGGATGCAATGGCAAAATAGATGAAATAATCCCAAATCATGAGTTCTCCTCCTCTTTTCTATGTACGTCTTTTCCTTTTCCCAACGTGAAAAACATCAATACGGCCCCGAGAAGTAGCAGTCCGATGCCGATATAGACAACAGGCAGCCACGGGTCGGTGACCAGTTCGAAGATGCTTAAAGTGCTTTTGGCCCCCATACTCTCGTCGTAGCTGTACTGATAGATCTTCCATCCCTCCACGCTGATGGGCTTGTTCACCTCGATGGTAGCCTGTATGTTGTCACCCCGCTTGGTGAAGATATCCACTTCGCTGGCATACCTTTTGGGCGTGGGCATTTTCATGATCGTAGGTTTCCCGTCGGCTCCTCTCACTTTCTGCACCTCTGCGGGATATTCTTCCAAGATAAACCGGTTGAGTTGAATGGCCAATGGCAGTTCCGTTACGGCCCCCTCGTCGTCAAGGGCGCGCCATTCCGGTTGTCCGGAGATACAGTACATTTTCAACCGTTGCATGTCGGCGGACCCCAATGTGCCGCAAACCACGATGAGAAAGAGTCCTATGTGGCATACGATGGCCGGAATCTTGCGCAGCCGGAAGGTGGCAAACTGTTGCAGGGTGGTGAGGGCGATGGTAGTGGTCAGCCACAGATAGACAAGTACGAAAGGCCAATAGGACAGCATTTTGGTGATGCCTATCGGGTCGGCGGCAGGTTGTGTCCCTGCCACTTGGCGGGTGATGCCCATGAGGGCTGTCAGCACCGTAGCAAAAAGGATGGATGCCGTGGCGGCTTTGGGCGTTGTGAAATAGCTGACGACATAGATCTTTCGGCGTAGGAGGAAGGCCGCGGCTATCAGCGTCAAGTAAAGAGCCAAAGCCACAACATTGACCGGAAAGGCAAAGAGCTGCCAGTCGATGCTGCCCATAGAGAGTTGGAGCATTTCTCCGGTGATGAGAAGGCCGGCCCCGATGGCCAGCCCCTCGCGTAATTTCCATGGCTTATGCCACATAGTAGTTGGATTGTTGTTAAATGTTCGGGTAAATGTAAATAGGTGTTGACAGTCGCGCAGAGTGTTGTCGCCACTGTTGCTGTGTATGCAAATAAACGACTGACAGCCTGCCATTTCAAGAACGGAGCAATCACTTGATTATTGTCACTCCGTCTTGAGACGGTAGGCTATCAGCCGTCATAGTCCTCTTTCCAAGCGTTCATTACATGGGTTGGGTGATGAATCTCTTTTTCTGTTTGGCCACTTTCACCCATTCCGGTACGATGGTGTCAAGGAACTGCTGCTTCTTTTGGTTCAGTGCCTTCATGTCAAGACCGATATAGGCCTGCGCCTTGGCTTTGGTAGAAACATCGGGAATGGGGATAGTACCCACGAAGCCATGCTTGGCCACCACGTGGGATATCTCCAGGCGGGCATCCTTGGCATAGGTCATGGCATCGGCAAGCAGTCGCATCACCTCTTGGGGAGCGTGGAATGCAGCTCCGTGGCTGGCCAGTGAGTAGTCCCAGCGCCATTGGCTCTTGCGGATGTCGTCAAGTGCCTTGGTCATTTCTGCCTCCGTGGCCCCCTTCTTCCATGCAAACTCTGCTTCGAGGTGGGCTAAAGCCAATTCATGGTTCACCTTGACCGCGAAGTCGTACACTTTCTTTTGTCTCTCATACACGTTCTGGCGGAGTGTCTCTGCGTCCTGCCGGTGGCAGGTCTGGCAGGTGCGATCGATCTTGGCCAACGGACTTTGCACATGGTGGTCGGTGTACTTGATGCCACCCTCTTGCATGTAAGGCATGTGGCAGTCGGCGCAACTTAACCCACGCTGTCCGTGGATGCCCTGTTTGAACATTTCGTAACCGGGATGCTGGGCCTTGAGAATCTTGGCCTTGGAAAGCGGGTGAATGTAGTCGTAGAAGCCGAGACTGTCGTAATAGGCTTCAGCGTCCTCGCATGTGAGACCTCTGTCTTGCGGGAACTTGAGGTACTGATTGTTGTCTTTCTCGAAGTAATATTCCGTGTGGCATTGAGCGCAAACGAGCGAGCGCATTTCCTGATGGCTGGCCTTCTTGACATCCTTGCCGGCACGGTGCCATGCCTCGTAGAGTGCCGGACGGGCGGGCTTGAGATCCATCGTCCGGGCATCGTGGCAGTCGGAGCAGCCCACGGTGTTCATCACTTCCGAACCCCATTGGCTCCATTTGGCTCCGTAGAAGGCTCCGATGCCCTTCTCGCGCATCAACCGGGGAACGTCCGGTCCCTTACAGGTCCAGCAGGTGCCCGGCTGTATGTCGCCATCACCGCCGATGCCGGGGTTGCCCGTGCGCAGAATCTTGCGCATGTCTTCAATGGCATGACGGTGCCCTCGGGGCGTATTATAGTTTTTGGAGAAGGCATAGCCTGCCCAAATGATCACAATATCGGGGAAAGACTCGAGAATGTCCCTTTCTTGAGAGCCGTTGTACATGCTCTTGAATGTGGTGTCCTCGGTCATTGCCCACGTTTCGTATTCGCGGGGGAAGTCTTCTTTAAACTTCTCATTCTGCGACACAATGGAGTCGGTCATCGGCGTGCGGCGGTTGTTGAACACGCTGGCCACTTCGGCCCTGCGTTCAAGAAGCGAAGAACAGATGAGTCCCAACACAAACACAATCAGCATGGAGCCGCCGAAGAGCAGCCATCCTTGCCATTTCTTTAATTGTTTTGCCATATTTTTAGATTTTTAATTTTCAGACGATTTAATAGTTATAGATTCTCTTTTTCTTGTTTGTCGTGAGGAAAATGCAATGCCCCTTAGGTTGCGGTCTCTCGTCGATGAAGACTGCATGGCCGGTTACCTGCCCAAGGCCTTTTGCAGCCACTCGGGCACAGGGCTTGGCGGGATGGGCACCTGACTCTCGGCATTGGGTGTCTTGGCCAGTCCGTTCATGCCTCCATGGGGCACATTGCGGTGGCAGTCCCAGCAAGCCAGTCCCTCGCCACGCTTGGCCATCATGTAGTTGATGCGCCCGGTCTTGACAAACTCTTGGTTGAGCTGGGTGTGGCAGCGGATGCAGTTGTCCATGATGACACCTGCCGAAGCATCTTCGGCCATGATAGCTTGCCGCTCGGAATGGGTCACGAAGTAGGCCACGTGCTTCATGCCGTCCATCCCCTTGAAGAGATACTTCATGGCAATGTTCTGGTGGGGCACATGGCAATCGTTGCATGTCGCGTCGCGGCCATGCGAGGAGTGAGACCAAGTGGCATAGTAGGGGGCCATGATGTGGCAGTTGACGCAAGCTCCGGGGTCGTCACCTATTATATAAGTATGCAGGCGCAGGAGATAGGCAAACAGCAAGCTAAGGCCTACGATAAGACCGCATAGCACAAGTCCTACAACCTTTTGCCGGTAGGTGAGTGCGTCTTTCCATGATATCAGCTTACGTAAATTCATAGGCTATTTTTGTATTTATGTCGCAAATATAGCCTTTTTTTAATATACTCGTGTAAATAAAATGAAAAAAAATCCTCATTTGTTGGGATAAATTTGTTATCAGATATTTTGTCCGAAGAAGAGGAAGACAGTCGCGTTGCCTGGCAGTCTTTGAAAAGGTATGTTCAGATGCCAACACAAGCCTCTCTTGTCCGCTTGTCGATGAAGAGTCTGTCCTTTGCAAAGGGGCAGACTAAAGATAACAAATGGCCTCGTTTCCCTCGTTGAAAAGCAGATCGAGGATACTGAGATTGGGCAGAAAACCATTTTTCTCCCGATAGACCTGATAATAGACAGGAGGCTCAAAACCGTCATCAGTGCCGGGATGTTTGGGCCGGATGACCTCACGGAAGTCGTCAATATCGTCTGTTGTCTTGCCCTGATGAGGGAATGTTAGAGGGGAGGTAACTGCCGAAACGGGCGTAAATTCGTCAGATAAACGGATGTTGGGACGCACATCAAGCAACTCGCACACTTTCCGGGTGATTTCCATATTAAAGTCAAGAAGATATTCCCATCGCTTCTCGAAAAAAGGTCGGATATCATCTTGGTAGTAGTCGAAAAACGGACTTTCGCCGTATGCCGAACAAAGGGCATTCCAGTGGAGATGCCGCCAGTTGCCGTGGTCGCTGATGCGGATGTCCTTCATCAGTGCAGACGGGCCCGTGGTGCGCTCTGTGGGCACAGTGAGTATCTGCCTGCCTTGTGTGGCGGCTATGACGCAGCGGTTGCGGTAGGTCTGTTTGAAGAAGCTGTCATAACGCTCCACCACGCACTCATCGTAGCGATGGAGTTTCTGATACCACTGTATGGGACCGAAATAAGTAGAGGAAAGCAATGCTACCATGGCAGGTGGAAGAGTTTATGGGCCCGGCCCACGATGTCGTGTTGGCGGATGGTTTGCCGCTGCGTGCCCACCTTGATGATATAGGTTTGGCAGTCCTTGCACCGGCAACGCCGGCAGCACTGTGTGGGCACGAGGTAGCGCGTGGTTCCGATGACGACAGTGTCGCCCGGTAATGCCACGATTTCGCCGGCCAGTTTGTCGTTTTCTCCATAGACGACAACATCGCCCGGCACGAAGTGTTCACGTGACAAACGGTTCACTATCAGTCGGTCTCCCTTGTCGAACAATGGCCGAAGGCCGTCGTCGGGCACGGTGAAGATAGTGAATGCGTAGGCGCGTATTGCCAACATCGTTAATGTTGCGACCAATAGCGCCAATGTAAACTTGACGCCATCTTTGATATACATGTCTGTGCATGGCCCCTTCCACTCGGGGAGGGGCCGCTTGTTTTTACTTGATATCGTCTACCATTGTGAAGAGCCGGTGCCAGCGAATGCCGGAGAAGCCGGGATGGTCGGGGGCGTGGCTCCACCAGATGAAGATAGGTTTGCCCACGATGTGGTCTTCGGGCACGAATCCCCAATAGCGGGAGTCGGCCGAGTTGTGGCGGTTGTCGCCCATCATCCAGTAGTAGTCCATCTTGAAAGTATAGCTCTTGGCCAGTTTGCCGTTGATGTAGATTTGTCCGTTTTTCACTTCCAGATCGTTGCCTTCATACACCTTGATGGGTCGCTCGTAGACGGCTATGTTGTGCATGTTGAGTGCGATGGTGGCCCCCTTCTTCGGAATCCAGATGGGGCCGTAGTTGTCGCGTGTCCAGCCCGTCACTGCATTGACAGGGTAGAGGTCTCCCACCGTGGCGTCGGTGTTGAGTGTCACGCTTTCCACCAAGTCTTTGCGGGCTCTGAGGGCTTTGGCTGCACGGGCCGTGAGGGGCATGTAGCCCCGCTGGTTGAGGGTTGTCAAGTCTTCGTTGGTGATGCCCAAATCCTTCAGCAGTTCACTGTCGAGCTGCCCTTTCAGCTTCACGTAGTAGGTGTACTGCACGTTGTCGGGCTCCTTGTTGGGTTTGCCGTCAAGGTAGACGATGCGGTTTTTGATCTGCAGCGTCTGTCCCGGCAGTCCCACGCAGCGTTTCACATAGTTTTCGCGGCGGTCGGTGGGGCGGTAGATGATGTCGCCAAACTCATTGGGATTGGCCAGAATGTATCTGCGCCCGAGGTTGTATATCGTCTGGAAATAGTCGTATTGCTGCTGCGGATTGAGCGTAGTCAGATCCACAGGGCCGCCGTTCTGTTTCTCGAACACCTGTTGTCCGAGCGGATACACGAGGTCGTGATAGTAGTCGGCCGACTGGTATTGCGGTTCGTTGACCAGCGTGTCGCCGGCCGGGAAGTTGAACACTACGATGTCGTTGAGCTTCACGTGTCCCAAGCCCTTCACCCGGCGATAGTCCCAGTGGGGCCAGTCGAGGTAAGACTTCACGTTGACCAGTGGCATGGTGTGCTGCGTGAGCGGCATGGTGAGCGGTGTCTGCGGTATGCGCGGGCCATAGCTCAGTTTCGACACACAGAGATAGTCGCCCGTGAGCAGAGACTTCTCAAGCGACGAGGAGGGTATCACATAGTTCTGGAAAAAGAACTGGTTGATGAAGTAGACCGCCACAAGGGCAAATACGAGGGCGTCCACCCACGACATGATGAAGCGCACGGGCCCTTCCGAGTCGCGCCACCATTGCCAGCGTATTTTCTTGGTGATATACACATCATAGATGAAAGGCAGCACCAGCAGTCCCCACCAGCTTTCCACCCAGTAGAGGAAGAGGAGATAAAGAATAGTGGCAACAGAAAATTTGGCCCACTGCACCTTCATATTGAGGTTTTTTCTTGATTTGTCTATCATGGCTCGTTAGAATTTAAAGAGGTCGGAAGTGGTCAGCAGTCCATTGTGTTTTTGGGTGTATTCGGCAGCCAGCACAGCCCCCAATGCAAACCCTTTGCGCGAGTGGGCATCGTGTTCGATGGTGATCATGTCGGCCTCCGAGTCATACATCACGGTGTGTATGCCCGGCACCTCTCCGTCTCTCACGGAGTTGATGATCAGATCGTCGGCCGTGGTGGGGTCTCCCTCGTCCTCGTGTCCGTCGTTGGTCCACACGGTCACGCCGCGCTTCCAGTCTTTCTTGCGGTCGATGTTGTCCACGATTTCTTCAGCCAGTGTGATGGCCGTGCCCGACGGCGCGTCGAGTTTGTGGATGTGATGCGTCTCCTGCATGCACACGTCATACTGCGGAAAACCGTTCATGATTTTCGCCAGATAGCGGTTCACAGCCTGAAAAATGGCCACCCCCACCGAGAAGTTGCTGGCCCAGAAGAGTGTCTGTCCGCCCTCGGTACAACGGGCTTTCACCTCGTCACCATGCTCCTTCATCCAGCCCGTGGAACCACTTACCACCTTCACGCCGTGTTCCCAGGCCTTGAGGTAGTTGCCGTAGGCCGCCTGCGGAGCCGTAAATTCGATGGCCACATCGGCCAAGGCGAAAGCCGGACTGTCGAAATCCTGCTGATTATTGATGTCGATAATACTCACAATCTCGTGGCCGCGGTCTTTGGCAATCTGCTCTATCATCTTGCCCATTTTTCCGTAGCCGATCAATGCAATCTTCATTTTTCCTAATTCGAATTAAAAATCTCGGGGGCAAAAGTAAGCATTTTTATCCACATTCGCCCCCATCGGCCACTTAAATAAGGTGAAAAAGTGAATATGCGCTTCATATTCCTCTCAGCCACTATTTGCCCGTGAAGCCGTGAAAGAGTGTAATAATGGCAATCGGAGCAGACGGTGTAGGCTGTCATGATAACGCTTTGAAAGAGTTTAAGTGGCATGGGAGGATATTCATGCTCCGTCTGTCACTGCCAAGTGGAGGCATGGTATGGTCGGCGTGGGCTCGAACAATGTTGACAAAAATGTTGCTGCGGAAACGCTTCAAATAGGTGGCGTGGGCGGTGTCGGGATGTCGAAAAAGGCACTCGACTTTCTCGTTTTGGCTCTTTGAGCTTGCAGAAGGGGCACAGTCAGAATGCCAAAAGGCCACAATCACGATGCGATTGTGGCCTTTTGGCAAGCTTTTCCGGCCTCTTTCAGGGCCGTTTTTGGGCTTGGTGACATGTCAATAAAATTCAAGCGGTTGGTAGTCAGCGGTTTGGAGATATCGTCAAAACTCGCGTATTTTCGCCCAATCATCCGTCCGGCGAAAATATCGCAGACTCAGCGGGCGAAATGACATAAATAGTTTGACAGAATCAATGGTTGGAAATGATTTCCTTCACGTCGTCGAGCGTGTCGGCCACCGCGATGTGCTCCCGCCAACTGCCGCGCATCATGCCGCGGCCTTGCAGGTCGTCGAGCAAGGCTATGAGCGAGTCGAAGAAGCCGCCGATGTTGTAGAGCACGACAGGCTTGGAGTGGTAGCCGATGGTGTGGGAGGCGGCCACGGTGAACACCTCGTCGAGCGTGCCGATGCCGCCCGGCAGGGCGATGAGCATGTCGCTGTGGAGCAGGATCAGGTCTTTGCGGTCGCTGAGGTTGTCGCAGGCGATGTGTACATCCACATAGTCGCTCACCCGGCCTGACTTCTCGATGATGGTGGGCACCACGCCTATGGTCGTGCCTCCCCCCTGATGCACGGCACGGGCGATGCATTCCATGAGGCCGAGGTTGCAACCGCCGAAGACTATCGTGTGCCCTTCGCCGGCTATCCATGTGCCGAGGGCCTCGGTCTTTTCAAAATACTCCGGAGCGATGGCGCTGTTGGCGGAGCAGAAGATTCCTATTTTCATTGGTGTGGGTTTTAGAAATGTTCTTTCCTTCCGGCTTCTGAGTGGACTCTTCCAAGTCCGGTTCCCCCGTATGGTAATGGTGGAACGGCCATACCCGTTTGCCGGGATGGGCGAAGCCGGGTGCAAAGTTAGTCATTTCTTTTGACTGCCACAAGGCCCGCGCACGCCTTTTTCAACTACGGGAAATGCAATCTTTTTGAAAATAAATGCACATTGCTTGCCGATTGTCGAAAGTTTGTCGTACCTTTGCACCCCGATTACGGTCGCCTCCATTCAGGATAGGGACGGCCATTCTATTCACTTCGGAAAGTATTTGCGCCCAATTTATGGCTGGAAGGGCGTAGCGTCTTTCCAATTTAGTGATATTACTGAACTTTTGCAAGTTCAGATTAGGAGTTAAAGGAGTTAAGGAGTGAAAGGGAGTTAAGACAATAGTTTTCCTCTTCCTGCACGCTCGGGCCATCAAGCTATGGACTGATGTCTTAACTCCTAACGAACGAAGTGAGTGCTAACTCCCTTTCACTCCTTTAACTCCTAAAGTTGAGCTTGCGAAACTAAAAAAGTTATAAATTGAAGACATTTGAAGAATTGGGCGTGAGCGAGGACATTCGTCGCGCCATTGAAGAGCTGGGGTTTGAAAATCCCATGCCCGTACAGGAAGAAGTAATCCCTTACTTGCTCGGTAACAAAAACGACGTCATCGCACTGGCACAGACCGGTACGGGAAAAACGGCCGCCTACGGACTGCCCGTGGTGCAGAAGACCGATGCGACGGACAAGACCACGCAGGCCGTGATATTGAGTCCCACGCGCGAACTGTGCTTGCAGATAGCCGACGACCTCAACGCGTTTTCCAAATACATCGACGGCCTGCATGTGGCTGCCGTGTATGGCGGAGCCGACATCGGCCCGCAGATACGCACGCTGAAACACGGTGCGCAGATCATCGTGGCCACACCGGGACGACTCATCGACCTCATCAACCGTGGGGTGGCCAAGCTCGACCAGGTGAACAACATCGTGCTCGACGAGGCCGACGAAATGCTCAACATGGGCTTCTCGGAGAGTATCAACGCCATCTTCGAGACGCTGCCCGACGACCACAACACGCTGCTCTTCTCGGCCACGATGAGCCGGGAGGTGGAGCGCATCGCCAAGAACTATCTGCACGACCACAAGGAAATCGTGGTGGGTTCGCGCAACGAAGGGGCCGAGCACGTGAATCATATCTACTATCTCGTCAACGCCAAAGACAAGTATCTGGCCTTGAAGCGTGTCGTGGATTTCTACCCGCACATCTTCGCCATCATCTTCTGCCGCACGAAGATAGAAACGCAGGAGATAGCCGACAAGCTCATCAAAGACGGCTACAACGCAGAGGCCCTGCACGGCGACTTGAGCCAGCAGCAGCGCGACCTGACGATGCAGAAATTCCGCCGGCACACGGTGCAGTTTCTCGTGGCAACCGATGTGGCTGCCCGCGGACTCGACGTGGACGACCTCACCCATGTGATCAACTACGGACTGCCCGACGACATCGAGAGCTACACCCACCGCTCCGGCCGAACGGGCCGTGCAGGCAAGAAGGGAACGAGTATCTCCATCATCCACACGCGCGAGAAGTTCAAGGTGCGCCAGATTGAGAAGCAGATTGGTAAGGAATTTGTCGACGGCACGCTGCCTTCGCCCGAGGAGATATGCAAGAAGCAGCTCTACAAGGTGATGAACGACATCATGAAAACCGATGTGGACGAGGAGCAAATTGAGCAATACATGCCCGAAATCATCCGCCAGTTTGAGTATATCGACAAGGAGGACATCATCAAGAAGATGGTGACCATCACCTTCGGCCGGTTCCTCAACTACTATAAGAATGCGCCCGAGATAGAGAAACCCTCTTCATCGAAGGGCAAGAAGGAGCGCGGCGAGATGCGTGGCGGTGGTGCCCGTGGCGGTCGCGGCGACCGTCAGCGCGGTCCCCGCAAGGCAGAAGACGGCTTCACCCGCTTGTTCATCAACTTGGGCAAGGCCGATGGTTTCTATCCCGGCGAGGTGATGCAGTTCCTCAACAAGAACGTGCGCGGACGGCAGGAGGTGGGCCACATCGACCTCATGTCCAAGTTTTCCTATATCGAGGTGCCCGAGGAAGATGCAGGCCGCGTGATGAAAGCCATCAACGGTTCGCAGTATAAGGGCCGTGAAGTGCGCTGCAACGAAGCCGATGAGGGTGGACACGGACGCGGGGCCCGTGGTGGCAACGACCGCCGTGGCCGCAGCGGAGGAGACCGCCGGGAGCGCATGGGGCGCGACTTTGGTCGGGACTTCGGTCGCCGGGGCCGTGACAAGTTCAATGATGAGGAGCCCGATTTCAGCGAGGAAGGCTGGGCAAGACGCCGCCCGAGGAAGAAATAAGACAAGTGGCAAATAATAAAAATAGCGAAAGGAACAAATCTATCGGTGAGATAATTTGATCCTTCATCTCCCGGGAGGGAAAACGAATGAATCCGGAAAGTGCGGCATACTTTCCGGATTCGTTTGGTTTATTGTGCGTTGATTTCCTGTAAAAGGCGGTCGGCATGTCCCCACTTGTCCATCATGTAGAGCACATAGCGTATGTCCACGCCGATGCAGCGGGCCAGCCGCTTGTCGAAGTTGATGTCGCTTGAGAGGCTGTCCCAGTTGCCATCGAAAGCCAGACCAATGAGTTCCCCCTTGCCATTGAACATCGGCGAACCGGAATTGCCGCCCGTGATGTCGTTGTTGGTGAGGAAGCAGAGCTGCATCTTGCCGGTGGTCTTATCGGCATAGCGGCCGAAATCACTCTCGCCCATCAACCGGTGCATGACGGGTTCGGCAAAATAGTCGACCACCTTGTCGCCCCGTTTCATTTTCTCCACAAGGCTCTCGGCAGTGGTGTAGTAGCCCGATGGTTTGCCGTCGAGTTCAAAACCGCCCACCTGCCCATAAGAGAGACGCATGGTGAAGTTGGCATCAGAGTAGTGGGGCATGTCTTCCTCCATGCGCAGTTTGGCCGCACAGAGATAACGCTCCTGCTCATCGATGCTGTCTTTCACTTCGCTCATGGCTGCACGCAGGTCACCCGTCACTTCGAGCAGGTCGAGTCCGAAATTCACGCCCGGATCTTTCCGGTAGGCCTTGCTGTTGATGAAGAGCTTCCGACCGCTCTTCATGATGGCCGACTCTTTGTAGAGATAGTCCACGTAGCGCGTATAGTCGCCGCCAAACCGCTTGTCGATCGTTTGGGTGTAGAAGGCCGGCAGATACTTGGCATCCACATGCTCGCGATAGTTCTTGAGCATGGCGGCCAGCACCTCTTTGTCAAGAGCCTCATCCCAAGTGTCGCTGTTGTCCTTGAACATCACGTATTGTTTCTTCTCGTTGTTCTCCGGGCCGTGTATCTCCATGCCCTCATTGAGTTTGCGGGCGCGTGTGGCAAACTCGCTCGTCCGCCCGAAGGCCTCCCAAAGGTTCATGAAGGTGTAGCGGCTTTTGAAGCGTTTGCCGTAGAGGTGCTTCAATAAGGCGAAGTCGAGCTTGTCTTTCAAATAGCCTGTGGAGTCCTGATAGGCTTGTATGCGGTCTTCGTAGCGTTGCTTCTGGGCTATGATGCCGATGGAATCGATGCATTTGTTCATGCCGATGGAGTTTTTCCAGTAGTTGGAGCTCTGTGCATACTTGGAGTCATACTTGATGCGCACGGCCTCGTCGGCCCTCATGTGGCGTATCATCACCTCCTGCTTCACGCCCCGCACTTGTGCCCTGACGGCATTCTCGGCATCGCGCATCTCCTTGATGCCGTAGCTCGATAGGTAGCGGGAGGTGCTGCCGGGATAGCCCATTGTCATGGCGTAGTCACCGTCCTTGTAGCCTTGCAGGCTCACCCGGGCCCAACGCTTGGGCTTATAGGGCACGTTGTCTTTGGAGTAGGGTGCAGGACGATTGGTCTTGGGGTCGGCATACACCCGGAACACGGAGAAGTCGCAGGTCTGTCGGGGCCACATCCAGTTGTCGGTCTCGCCGCCATACTTCCCCATCGACTTGGGAACGGTGAACACCAGACGCAAGTCGGGGAAATTCTGATAGGTGGTGGCATACCATTTGTTGCCTTCATAGAAAGCGTCTATCTCTACATGGAGCGTGGAGTCCTGCTTTTTCACCTCGCGGGTCATGGCCGTCTGGAGCGAGTCGATGACAGCCTCGCGGCGGTCGCTGGTCATGTAGTCGTAGCCAAGTGCCATCACGCTGTCGGTGATGTCTTTCTGCTCCACCATGAAACCAACGAACATATCCTTGTTGGGCAGCTCTTCGGCGTAGCTCTTGGCGTAAAAGCCGTTGAGCATATAGTCATGTTCCACGGTGGAATGGCTGCGTATGGCTTCAAACCCGCAATGGTGGTTGGTGAACACGAGCCCGTCGGGTGAAACCACCACGCCCGAGCAGTGGCCGGAGAAGTTGACCACGGCGTTCTTCAAAGCGTTTTCGCCGTTGTAGAGTTGGTCGTAGGTGAGTTGGAATCCCTCTGCCTGCATCTGCTCAAAGGCAGCCTGCGGCAGGTTGTAGATGGTCCACATGCCCTCGTCGGCCTTGGAAGGCAGGAAGGCGAGGAGATGGAAAAGCAGAAAGGTGATAAGGCTCTTGATTTTCATTTGTGTGTGTTGCTATAAATGTTTATTGTTATGTTGTTTTGCTGAAATATTTTCCCACGACCGGAAGCGTGGCCAACGGAAAGTCTTTCTTTACTAAATAGGCGATGAAAATGCCTATCAACAGGGTGTTAACAGCTACCGAACCCCACATTGGCAGGGAGTCGTTGGCCAGCGTCATACCGCCACAGAGCACCGCCGCCAGCACTACATAGATCATGATTTCCTTCATGGGATAGTCGATGGGGTATTTCTTCTGCCCCACGAAATAGCTCAGGAGCATGGCCGTGCCGTAGCCTGCGAAACCGCCCCAGGCGCAGGCCACATAGCTGTAGCGGGGCACGAATATGACATTGACGGCTACAAGGACAAAACACCCGATACCGGAAAACCAGGCCCCGTAGATGGTCTTGTCGATGAGCTTGTACCAGAACGAGAGGTTGAAGTAGACGCCCATCATGATTTCTGCGGCCATCACGATGGGTACGATGCGCAGGCCTGGCCAGTAGCTTGGCGCGATGATGTAGCGCAGAATGTCGAGATAGGCTATCACGGCGAGGTAGGCCAAGAGGGTGAAGATGATGAAATATTTCATGGCCTTGGCATAGGTGGCACGGTTGTCCTTCTCCTTGGCTTTGCCGAATACGAATGGTTCGTAAGCATAGCGGAAGGCTTGGGTGATCATAGCCATGATCATGGCCACCTTGGCGGCGGCCCCATAGATGCCCAACTGCGCCTTTTCATCGCTCCCTTCGTAGAGATAAGGAAAGGTGATCTTGTCAAATGTCTGGTTGAGAATGCCTGCAATGCCGAGAATGAGAAGCGGCCAGGCATAGCGGAGCATCCGTTTGAGCAACGCCCGGTCAAATCGGTAGCTGAAGCCTGTGAGTTCGGTCTTGAAACAGAGGAGCACCACCGCTGTGCATACCAGATTGATATAGAACACCATGCCCACGTCAAGGGTGAAGTCGGCATCGTAGAGGCCGAAGGGATTGAGGTGGAAATAGGGTAGCACGATGAGATAAAGCACATTGAGAATGATGTTCAACACGATGTTGAGCAGCTGTAAGGCGGCAAATTTCAACGGGCGTTTCTGATAGCGCAGGTAGGCAAAGGGGATGCACTTGAAGGCGTCGATGGCCACACAGACAAACATCACCGCTACCCACGACGGGTGGTCGGGATATTTCATGAAAGTCGCTATCTGCGGCAGGAAGGCCAACACAACGACGATGAAAAGCAGCGACGTGGTGCCCACGGTGATGAGCGTGGTGGGGTAGACTTTCCCAGCGTCTTCCCCGGTCTTGTTGACATAACGGAAAAACGTGGTTTCCATGCCGTAGGTGAGGAGCACCAACAGCAGTGCCGTATAGGCATAGATGTTGGTCACCACCCCGTATTCTCCCCCTGAGGCTGCAAAAGCTGCAGTCTGGATGGGAACCAGCAGATAGTTGATAAATCTGCCGGCAATGCTGCTGATGCCGTAGATAGCAGTGTCTTTGACGAGTGATTTTAAGTTTGCCATAACTTATAAAGGTAGAAAGATAAAGGAGTAAAAAGGTAAACTTCCTACTTTGACAGGCTTTGGGTGACCTTGTCTACTCATTCTTATCTTTTATTTTCTTAATAATGTTGACTAATGTCTCGATTATGATGTTTATATCTTGTTTGATAGAGTGATATTTCTCCGCTCTAATATCTTTTTACTTTTTTGCCTCTTTACCTTCACCCAAAGAAGACATACGCAACCAATATGGCGGCGATGACTCCGGCCAAGTCTGCCAACAAGCCGGCTGCCACAGCGTGCCGGGTATTCCTGATGCCCACACTGCCAAAATAGACGGCGAGAATGTAGAAAGTAGTGTCGGTGCTGCCTTGGAAAATGCAGCTCAAGCGTCCTACAAACGAATCGGCACCATAATTCTTCATCGCCTCCAGCATGAGGCCTCGAGCCCCGCTCCCGCTCAAAGGCTTCATCAGGGCCGTGGGCAATGCACCCACAAAATCGGTGTTTAGTCCGCATTTTTCCACTCCCCACGCAATGCCGTTGATAAGCATATCCATCGCCCCTGAAGCCCGGAATACACCCACAGCCACCAAGATGGCCACCAGGTAGGGAATGATGCGCACGGCGGTGGTGAAGCCCTCTTTGGCTCCTTCGATGAAAGCGTCGTAGACATTGATGCGTTTCCAAAACCCGGAAACAATGAAGATGAGAATGATGGAAAGCAATATCAGATTGGAAGCAACACCGGTCACTGTCGCCATCGTGTCTTTGTCCATTTGCCCGAAGCCCCAGATGATCAGTCCCACGAAAGCCATCAGCCCCCCAAGTACAGCCATCAACACCGGCTGCAACAGGTTGATGCGCTGCCAAACCGACGTGATGATAATGCCGGCCAGCGTGGCTACGGTGGTGGCGAGGAGGATGGGGATAAATACATCGGTAGGCGAAGCAGCCCCGTTGGCTGCCCGAAACGCCAGAATCGTTGTCGGAATGATGGTCAAGCCGCTTGTGTTGAGCACTAGAAACATGATCATCGGGTTGGTGGCTGTCTCTTTCCTCGTGTTCAGCTCTTGCATCTGCTGCATGGCCTTCAGTCCTGTGGGTGTGGCAGCATTGTCGAGTCCGAGCATGTTGGAGGCGATGTTCATGAAGATGGACCCCATCACAGGATGGTTGCGGGGAATGTCGGGAAACAGTTTGGTGAACAGCGGACTCAACGCTCGGGCCAGCACGTTCACCACGCCGGCCCGCTCGCCAATCTTCATGATGCCCAGCCACAAGGCCAGCACGCCCGTCAAGCCCAATGAAACCTCAAAGGCATTCTTGGAAGAGTCGAAGGTGGAGTCTACCATCTTCTGAAACACGGTAGTGTCTCCCATGCCCAGCTGCACCAGCCCAAACAGGAACGCTATCACGAAAAACGCTATCCAAATGTAGTTCAATACCATATCAAGATGCAAAAATACTCTTTTTTCCGTTTATCTCAAAAGATATCAACAAAAAAGCCGCCCTATTGAGCGGCTTTTTCTGTTTTTAAAGAGTCAACCAGCAAGTGCAATATTATGCGTAATATTGCACTTGCTGGTTGACTCTTTAGGCAGTCAAACGGATATGGATAAAAAACGAAAAATCGCTGTAAAACCTTGATTTTATAGCGATTATCCTTGTTTTGAAGGCTAAAATGACGTGTTGTTTGACATCCTTTTGAAACCTATTTGTGGACCAGCCTGGGCTTGAACCAGGGACCTCCAGATTATGAGTAAAACAGATTGATGTTTTGTGATTTTTTAATATATACTTTATTGCTGATTCGCAAATAGTTACTATCTTGTGCCAGTTTATGATACTCTGTAAAACTCCGTATCAAAACGTCTCTGTTTTCCCATTGTTTTCCCGATAATCATCGGAAAATATGGGATTTTGGAAGAAAATGAGGGTACTTGTTTTCCCATTGTTTTCCCAAAATAGAGAAAAATGTGAAGTTGAAACCTCCAGACTATTGGCAGAAATGGCAAAGAAATTAGAAACAACTTATAAGAGCGCAAGATTCGGAATTTGCACCTATGCGCTCATCCTTGACAAGCGTCATCCGAAGAAAGACAGAAACACGTTTCCTGTCGCAATGCGCTACACCATAGACAGAAAGTCATGGTACAACTTTGTGGCTGGCGAGTTTACGAAAGAGGATTTTTCAAAGATATGTACGCTCAGTGCCAAGGCGGTTCGTTCAGAACTCTATGACAAGAAGGTGGAATTTGATGCCATCTTTGAGAGGCAAGTAGAGCTTATTGAGCGTCTGGGAAATAGTCTGACGCTCGATAGAATTAAGACTGCCATAACGGGTGTAGACACATCCAAGGAAGCTTCCTTCTTTAGCGTATGGCAGGATAGGATTAATTTCTTTAGGACCAACAACAATGGGGAGCAATACACCACTGCTGAGTCATACGAGTGTGCCATGAAGTCATTTCAAAAGATTCTCTGGGACAGACCGATTACTGGTTTTAAGGTAGGAAAAGAAGATATTGAATACTGGAGTAACGGAATGCAAAATGGTGTGCTGAACGAGAATGGTGAGTTAATAGGTCAAATACGCGAGGCAACAAGAGGCCTTTATCTCCGAAACTGTCGTGCCGTCTGGAATGAATGCGTATCGCTGGGCTATCTTACCAATCAAGAATATCCATTTTCTAATGTCAAGAAAAAGAAGCTCGTAGCGATACCTGTCGGCGACACAAGGAAGAACCACTACCTAAATGTCCAGCAGATGACAGAACTGTATCGGGTGTTTATAGATAAACGCTATCCTGACACATGGAAGAAAGGTTATGTTGAAAATGCCCATTATTCATTGGGATTGTTCCTTGCCCAATACCTGTGTAACGGTTTCAATATGGCCGATGCAGCCGAACTTAAGTATTCGCAATTCTATTTCGACTCGGGCAGGAAAGCATTCAAGTTCAAACGGGTGAAGACCAGAAATCGCACAGAAGGGGGCGGTGAAATAATAATCCCCATCATAGAACCATTACAGAAAATTCTTGATGAGATTGCCGCAGAACCAGTTCTAAATGGCTTCGTATTCCCTGACATTCTTCAGGGTGCTACGCATAAGGCTATTAAGCGCAAGCGAATCTCTCAGGAGAACTCAAATGTGCAAGACCGCGTCATCAAAATCTCTCAGGATGTATTAAATTGGGAGGTTCGCCCATCGGGAACATGGTGCAGGCATTCTTACGGAACAAATCTAACCCATGCCCAAGTAGAGGACAGGTATATTTCACAGAGTATGGGACATTCGACAGACAAGACCATTACAGAAAGATACATTGCTCAATATCCGTTGGAAACAATGTTCGAGTTTAATAGCAAATTGTTGGATATGGAGCCAAAAGTAACTGTGGAGGACATCAAGAACATGACGGAGGAGCAGAAAACAGAGATGCTTCTTAAACTCTTGGAAAAGAAGTAGAACATAGCAAAGGAGAACGGATATGAGACCTTTTGAGGATTCCCAGAAGAATGCCATGAGAGAAGCCATGGAACGTGTGTTTTCGTGGAAGCAGGAGCATACAGAAGAATACTCGCGCTTCTCCCCGGATATGATGAAGGTGGAGCGCAACGACTTCAGTTGTCTTGAACGTATTTTCAAGATGGCTGTTGGCTTTGTGCCAGCCTCCGTGCTTATCGAATGCCAGAAGTTGTTCGCTTCCAATTCGGAAGTTGTCTTGTCTGCCGACGAAAAAGCAGCTGCCGCCACTCGTGTTGTCGATGAACTGATGGAGCTGAAAGGCTATTTGCGCTTCGGGGTATATACGGAAATCATAGGTAAAAAGAGTGATGCCAACCTTGCGCAAACTACAGAGCGAGGAGAGCAGTTCTTGATTAGGGAATTCAGTCTAGCAGACGAAGACCAGAGCGAGAAAGACGACGAGCATATTTACATCCCCTTCGTGACCGCTCAGGAGTTTTGGGATTCATCGCCTTCCTTTATTCAGATGGCGGTATTCACTCTAGGCAAAGGACATTCTGCCGATGAAATGGCTACTCTATCAAAGAGAATCATGCTCTCTGCCATCCAAGCGTTGCCAGAGATGTTCATCAAAGTTCGCAATCAGATAATGGCAGGTAGCAATTCCCTATTGATGTGTACGTTGTACTATGTCTGCTATGACCACGGACTGTCCAAAAGTGCGATGGCACTTAGCAAGGTTAGCCTTGGCACCAAACAGATTTCGTATATTCGTGAAAGCGTCAAAGCCATCGTTGAAAGCCTTGTTGAGACCAGTATCACGAAGGGACTCGACAAAAAAACAGAGTGGACCAGGCAGTCCAAGGGTGTTGAAGATTCAGAGTTGCGCCAAGCGATAAAGACCACCCTTGCCAATACGCAAGGCAAGCATGGCCGCAGAACCATCCTGCAAGAAGAACGGAGCCTTGATGACATTCTCATTGCCGATGACAAACATGCATTGAAGGAGGCTATAATGGCTGCACTAAATGATATGGAACACGAATATGAAACAGCCTACATCAAGGCGGCACTCATCCGCTCCAATCATCTTAGTTCTGACATATCCTTTGCGGTATTCCTACGTGCCATTTGTTCTTTCGCTGACAAGGAATACAAGTACGATTCAGCCCAAAGGGTTGACTCTTTCATTTTGTATGAGAAGAAGAATTTTGAGGCTTCCAAGAGTTCAAAGTGGCAACGTGGAAGAAGGATTGTATCGTATTTGACAGAAGTGTTTAGGGCAATGCCAAATACAATAGACAAACCCTAGCACAAGTATAGGTTATGGAAAATAATGATTCGTGATAAAAAAAGTGTAAAAATATCATAAAAAACAGAGGTTATTAATTTTGTTTTATAGGAAATACCTAATTTTGTAAACCAAACTTTATAAGATTGCGCAATTCTTATTAAATATAATTTATATGAGTATTAGTAAAGATGTCATCAAACAGTGCCTGATTAGTAAGCAGCGCGAAGTGGATGAGGCGGTGATTGTGAACCGTCCCATAGACTTTGAAGAGAATGGCAATTATGTGATAGTTGGCGTGAGACATGCGGGTAAGTCGTATCTGCTGTATCAGCGCGTGCGTCAGCTGCAGGCGGAAGGAAAGGGATGGGACGAGATTCTGTTTGTGGACTTTGAGGATGAGCGTTTGGCGGAATTCCAGACGGAAGACTTTAACAGTCTGCTGGAAGCCCATCTGGAACTGTATGGTAAGAAGCCGGTGGTGTTTTTGGACGAGGTGCAGAACATTCCGCATTGGGATAAGTTCGTGCGTAGGTTGACTGATGCGAAATACAGGGTGTATGTGACAGGTAGCAATGCGAAGATGCTGAGCAAGGAGGTGGCAACTACGTTGGGCGGACGGTTCTTTATCTACGATGCGTACCCATATTCATTCAAAGAGTATCTAGCAGCGCAGCAGGTGGAACTGAGGGAGCATTGGGAGTATGACACGATTCAGAGAAGCGAAGTGAAGCGACATCTGAATGAGTATTTCTATTACGGCGGTCTGCCAGAGATCCTTTCGTTTAAGAACAAGCGGGCTATGCTTTCGAGCTTGTACCAGAAGATCTACCTGGGTGACATTTGTGCCCGAAACAACATTAAGAACGACAGGGTGCTGAACATCCTGATCAAGAAGATGGCAGAAAGCGTGAAGCAACCGCTGTCGTATAACAGACTGAAGAACGTGATAATGGCAACGGGGTCGCCCATCAGTGTGCCTACTACGATAGACTATGCGGATTATGCCGCTGACAGTTGGCTAATATTGCCCATGGAGAATGAGATTGGGAAGCTGACAGAAAAAGAAATGCAGAAGAAATACTACTTCGTTGATAACGGTTTACTGAACCTGTTCCTGATGAACTCAGAGACATCGCTACTGGAGAACATGGTGGCGGTAGAACTGTGCAGGCGGTGTGGCAAAAAGAATGTGTTTTTCCTAAATGCGGAGAAGGAGATAGACTTCATTGTGCCTGACGAGAAGCTTGCTATACAAGTGTCCTACAGCATCAAGGATGAGACCACTTACAACAGGGAGGTACCACCACTGGTCAAGTATGCCAAAGCGCACGAAGACTGGAAATGCCTGCTGATTACGTATGATGAGGAGGACACAGAAAAGGAAATATCTGTGGTGCCGGTGTGGAAGTGGCTGATGTAGACTATAGAGAGCATGAATCTTTTTAATGGACACAAATACATTTAAGATATGGATACAAAGAAACTCATTGAAGAGGTACTATTAGACCTTGGCAATAACAAGAGCCTGACGGATGTTTCCAGTAAAATACAGATTATTGTTAGGTTATTAGGAGATGAGAAGTTGAAATCTTGGTATACCTGTGAGTTCGTAACTGGTTATAAGGATCAAGAACTTCCAGAGTATCGTATAACGCATGCCGTAGAAATAAAGGCAAACTATATAGTATCACGAGGGTTTGGTGCATGGAAGTTGAGTGGTCAGAGCGTGCCAGTAGCTAACTTGGGGCTTGAAAAGTATAAGGAAATAATGACTGTCCGTTTTTGCGATACTATTTCAGCCATCATAGAGTACTCAAAGCATCCTAAAGATGTGGCCATGTCATTAACCCCTTATGAGCAGGTGCTTGTTCAGAAAGTATTAGGCGAGGCCCATATCCAAAATGTCCATAAAGTACTTTCGCCTTCAACATTCCAAACTATCATTGATAATGTACAAGGCCGTATCATAGACATGTTTATGGATTTGAATGAGCGGGTCTTCAATGGAGAGTTGGATTTGAAGTCAAATTCTGCAAAAAAAGAAATACATCAGGTAATAACCAATAACATCACAGCAGGCATTGTCCAGACGGGACCTGGCACAATTGAGGCAAACAATGCTACAATTGCGGCCAAAATTGAACAGTCACCTTCAGCTGATGTGATTGCAAAACTGAATTCGTTAGCTGATGAAATAGAAAGGATGGCTAAGGATGCAGATGACGAATTTAACGACATTGCTAGAGAGCTGATCGATATTCGGATGGAACTATCAAAACCTCAGCCTAATAGTTCTTTCTTGAAGAAATCATTCAAGGCGTTAACATGGGGTGCGACTGTTTCCTGTAAAACCACCATTGAAGAATTGGTTAAGAAAGCGATAGATTATTTGTCGTAAAATCGAGAGTTATGTTCGAACCTTGTTGATTATTGTTACGCTACATGATGAAACAGAAAACTTATCCACAGATATGCTATATAGCTTTGCTGGACCCACGTGACAATACTATGTTCACGAATGTCCCTCCTATGTCTGTGGTGAACTCTATGCTTTTTTATCTTGGAAATTTGCCACAAAGTATGTTTCAGTTTGTTTATGGAGTTGAGTACTATGAAAAAATGAAACACTATGGACTGCAACTAGGCTATGACCTGCAAATGATTTATCCAGATACACCTCAATTTTCCATAGAAAGACTGTTGGAACTAACTAAAGACCAACCTCGAGTTATATTACTTTGTACGGATAATGAACAATCGATACAAACATATAATGCTCTTTTTGCTGGTAAAATAGACATTGACACACTTTGCATCTTATATGAAGAAGTAGAGACCCTTTGGACAGTTCAATGTGCAAAGGCATTTAATAAAGAGAAGGTGTGGAAATGGTTTTATGAGTTTGCTATTAATCATTACGAAATAGATAAAGAACGTCTACCTTTCTCTGTTCCTATTTTACAGAAAGAAGTGCATGACAAAGGGTATGTATTCTCACCAAGCAGAGTAAATACACAGATACTTAATTCTATTTTAGGGAATTGGGGGTACTCAAAAGAATTGTCCGACGAGGAATCAATAAAGGTAAAGGTGGAAGCTTCGAAAAATGCTTTAGCTGATAAAGATGGGACAGCCCGGCAAGATTTGCTCATTGAACAAATAAAACGTATACGAGCTATTGAAACAATGGTTGCGTATAATGATCCTGACAAGAAAACCATTGAAGACCAGTCTCGTGCTCCACTTGTGCTGGCTATGCCATACACTAGCATAGATATGCGCAAAGTGGAAAGATCATCTGAGATGACACAAGAGGAGAGTAGGATGGCAGACTTCGCCGAGACAATCCTAGGTTATTATTATACCAAAAATTATACGGTATGGAATAGTAAACGTTTTGTTAAAACCCCAGAAGAATTTTTACTTTTCCAGAGTCTTCAGAGTGCTTTTCTAGAACCACGGATGCGTCTATTTGACCTTGCCGGATTATTGCATTGCTCAATGCGATTCTCGCCCTATTTGAGGTTACCAATTATGGGGAAGAATATCAATTCGGAATTATCTTTTGTCGGTATCAAGAATATTGAGAAGTTAGCTTCAGCACCGAGCAAAAATAAATCGATACGCAAAGCGATGGAAACAATAGGGAAAAAGATAACTTCAGAGTCTTTAGTTCCTAGTACAGTTGAATTGCTGAAAAAGAGTGTAACGCAAATAGTGGCAATGACAGATCTTCCTATAGAATGGATGATGATAGACGGTATACCTCTGGGCTTTTCTCATGATGTGTGCCGAATACCTGAAACTCCTGCGGCTGGTATGCTAAGCCAATATGTGGAGTGTAAGTTTATTCCATTCAACATACCAAAGGATATTTTAAAACATACGCTTGTAATATTTGGCAATGAAGAGGATTCTTTTGTAAAAGCTCAGGAACCTGTAGTCGCTCTGTCAAAAGTGTTAGGATTCCAAATATGCAAATGCCTAACTAAAGAGGCGTTCTTTAATACTATTAAGGAAATAGATCCTTTACTGCTGATTGTTGATACTCATGGAGGCGTGGATGAAGATAACCATCAGTCATATCTTAAAATGGGCGGCGAGGTGATTTCTGGAGACGATGTTGTAAAGAGTGATATTCATCCAAGACTCGTTTTTCTTTCTGCCTGTAATACTTTTACAACTTATAATACTGTATCGACAATAGCCAATGCTTTCTTTCAATTAGGGGCTGCCGCAGTAACTACATCTTATATGCCGGTTCTGATAGAGCCCGCAACCACCTTGTACACCCGTTTGCTGAACAACCTGAACATTGCTGCATCTCAAAATGTTCATCATAATTGGCTCGCTTTTATGTCTCACTTGATGAGGACATCCTATATACAAGCACCGATATACAGAACTGTAAATAGGGACGTTAAAATAGATATTGATACCCTTATCCGTCTTACGACGGAGAGCATGTTCTTCCGCAAACGTAGAGAGATATACAAAAACCTTAATACAAACGCATTTACAAAGGGATTAGGAGCAGACTATCAAAATATAATCCCGCATTATTTAATGTACTCTACATTAGGAAGGGCGGACTTGATTCGTTTTGAAACGAGTTTGAAATTTCCAGATGAAGAGGAGAATTGGTAGTTATGAATGATGCAGTAACAATTATTGTGGGGGCCGGTGCTGTTTTGGACTTTGACCACAAGGACATTTTTCCTTCTGTAAAGAATATCACGGATGAGGTGCTTAAACTGAGCATCCAGAAAGTGGATGGAGGTGAAAGACCGCTTCTGCATGAAATTAATGATTATATTGTTGGGAAACTGAATCAAGTAGGACGACCAGAAGTTAATCGCTTTATTCCACCACAATTAAATTTTGAGAACTTATTGCATGTCATAGAGATGTGCATTTCATATAGTAGCTGCTGGCATAAGGAATATATATCATGGCTTGCGCTTCCAGAGTTCGGAACCTTAATTCAACCTAACGATTTCCTAAAAGATCTTCAGACGTATGATTATATCAGGGCGGCAGATGAGTTGCAAAAGACAGTAATGGATATTGTTGACCAATACGATACAGCTTTCAATGAGGATAAATTAGCGGAACAATGGTATCGAGACTTTTGGAAATCCATGTCAGGAAGATCGAACATATTCAATCTGAATTATGACAATACAATAGAGAATAGCCTTGACGAATATGAGGATGGATTTCCTTCAATCAAAGATGGAGAGGATTATAGCCGTTTTTCGGCAAAGCGCTATTATGAGAACAGAAGAGGAGTTTCAACAATAGCACATCTTCATGGTCAAATATTGTTCAGCGAGGCAAGGGAATCCCCGTTTGATTATAGCATTCGGGATATGGTAAAGAACAGAGATTATCAGACTGCATGCAAAAACAGGATTGGAGGACAGCTTCCCCTTCTAATCAGGCGAAAGAAGAGAATTTACAGCCAGTCATTGTATCAGGTTCGAGGAAAACAGAGAAGATGACATTCGCTCCCGATAACGTCTATCTGTCGGATTTGGCAAGAAAGGTTATTGAGAACAACCGATTGATGATTATAGGTTATTCATTTGGGGACTTATATCTGAATGAGATTTTGGGATTGGGTATGGATGCACATGGAGATGATTTCAGAGTGGTGATTATCGACAAGTTCCCTTCATATATAAACTCATACACCTCGTGGTTTCAGCATTTAACTCATGAATGCAATCCGCAAAAATACACTTTTGTATCAAAAATCACAAAGGATAGGTTGTTTATTGAAATTGGACAGAAGGAGTTTCCGCTTATTGTTGGAGAATTTGGTGTACCTGTGGTTTCAACAAATGGGAAATTGATGATGTGTATTAACGGATTCAAGGATGCGGTTTTGAACCATAAAGAAACGATGTTGGAGTTTCTTGGTGTTTAAATTCTTAGCACATATTATCTCTATTTCTATATTGATACTGCAGCAATGCCCCTCTCTCGTGGATAGGAGAACATGGAGCTATGGCAATAGATGTTTCTCCCCAAATTCCTTCCGTGACCGCTCAGGAGTTTGGGGAGTCATTGCCTTCATTCAGATGGCAGAATTCATTTTTGGAGAAGGTCATTCCATTGACGAACTTACAACTCTGCCAAAGAGAATAATGCTATCTTCCATGCAAGCATTGCCTGAGATATTCTTTAAACTTTGTAATCAGATCTTTGCTGGCAGCAATTCCTTGCTGATGTGCACATTGTATTACGTTTGCTTTGTTCACGGACTTCCAAAGAATTCAACGGCATTGAGCAAGATAAGTCTGGAGGTCAAACAGGTATCCTACATACGTAAAAGTGTCAAGGGCAGTAGTCGAAAAGTTTGTGGAGACAAGTGTTACGAAGGGACTCGACAAGAAAGCAGAGTGGACGAAGCAGACCAAGGATGTCGTCGATACAGAACTGCGCCAGACCATAAAGACCGCCCTTGCCACTACATAAGGCAAGCATGGCCGCAGAACCATCCTGCAAGAAGAACGGAGCCTTGCTGACACTCTCATTGCCGATGACAAATGGGCGCTGAAAGACGCTATCCAAACTGCTCTCAACGACATGGAACATGATTACGAAATCGCCTACATCAAGACGGCACTCATTCGCTCTAATCACCTTGACCCAGACATACCAGTTGCTGTCTTTCTCCGTGCTATCTGTAAATTCGCTAACAAGGAATACAAGTACGACCCAGCCCAAAGGGTCGACTCTTTCATTTTGTATGAGAAGAAGAAATTTGAAGCCTCCAAGAGTTCAAAGTGGCAACGTGGAAGAAGAATAGTTTCTTATCTGACAAAGATATTTGATGCTATACCATAGTTATTGTCCTTAACTGAGTTTATAATGCGCAATTTATGAGTGGTTTTACCATGATTATCGCCCCTTAAAGTGAACGAAATTCATTAAATTTACTCTTTTTGATAACTTTCAAGGCTAATCAGACTCTAGTCTGAGATAAAATGTGTAATTTTGCACTGAATAGCACATTGTATCATAATGTCAAATAACAAAGACCTCAATCGCTTGAAGGTAATCCTGGCAGAGAAGAAGTCCAATCTCTGGCTATCCAAACAGTTAGGATGTGCGCCAACGACTGTATCAAAGTGGTGTACCAACTCATCACAGCCTCCGTTGGAGATGCATTTGCGGATAACAAAGTTACTGAAAGTGGAATTGTATGATTTAATAAACAAGAAGTACATTTACTTTTAAGAAATTTTATACGATTGTGAAATACGGAAGTAAACAAATTAGTAAAGCTGGGAATATCGCACTTACATCAACAGATGAAAATGAAGTTGAGCGTGCAATCAATATCATCGATGATTGGAGGACGTTGCATCTTATTGCTCTTGATGAGTTGCAAAATAGTATTGTCCCGCTTTTAAAAAAGAATAATATTCGCATATTTGCGGCTTCACGCAGATTAAAACGTATTTCATCAATTTTGAACAAGTTAGACAGAAACCCTCAGTCTGGACTTGGCACAATGCAAGATATAGGAGGATTACGAATCATTGTACCAACTATGGGAAATCTTAATAAAGCATATTCAATTATAACAAATAATGTGCCTGAATATTTTGAGTTCACTAAAGCTCCGATGAACTATATTGAAAAACCGAAAAACATAAGTGGTTATCGGAGTATTCATTTTATATATAAATTCCATTCTACAAATAGTGATGTTGATGGAATGAGGATAGAATTACAATTAAGAACAAAATTACAACATTCATGGGCAATGGCTGTAGAAACAGCAGAACTTGTAACTGGCACGGCATTGAAATCGAGTTTAGGCGATGAAAGTTGGATTACTTTTTTTTAAATTGTTAGCTCACTCTTTGCTATTAAGGAGAGTTCACCAATTCTCGATGAGCATAAGAATCTAAACTATAACATGAAAGAGTTAATGGTGAAATTATATTCATTGAATGCAAATAACCATTTTAATGATACACTAAAAGCTTTGAGAGTATCAAATACGATAGCCAAACAAAAAAACTACAAGGATGGCTATTATATCTTAAACATCAACTTTTCCACCCAAAGAGTGAACATTAAAGCATTCCCAAAAGAAAACGAAGAACAAGCTTCTGCTTTATATTATAGATTAGAAAGAACTGCAGATGAAAGAAGAAATGCTGTTGTACTTGTTTCTGTGCCCCAAATGCAACAATTGCAAGAAGCTTACCCTAGTTATTTCCTTGACACCAGTGAGTTTTTTAATGCTATTGATACTATGATGCGGAATTGCGAAAAATGGGGTTGGGCAAAACAAAAAACATGATAATGCAGATACCAAAATCAGATATATTGACCACTAACTGCCTAGGGAAGGTTTTCTCAAACACGGTAGCGACGTACAAATTCTTTTGGTTTGTATCAATTATGCAGATACATGCCAAGACGGATAATCCACAAATCAGTGTGTGGGATATTGTTATCAGAATGGTGGCAAATGCATGGTATCCTATTCACTATTTCCGTTTGTCTTTTGGCAAGAGTGATTCGCTGTTTGATATTGTGATGGAACTACAGCACATCACTCAGATTCCCATTGATACCAGTTCTCAGACGATTATTGACGGTTTGCAAAGCAGATTGGAAGACAAGCAGATAAAACGACTATTAAACACGCTTACGTTGAATGTTCCCTATCGTTTTCTGCGGCCTTGGATAGACTCATCCGATGACAAAGAAATGGTTAGACGTTCCCAGACATTAGAAAATGGAAGCCTATACGCTCTATACAAAGATAGCTCGGATTTCTATATCGTTCTGAATCAGGCGTGGGACGCATATCTGCATACGCACTATAACATTCTAGTGGATTTTGCTTACTGGAACCTGACTTTGTTTCTGCAAACGAGAAATCCCAATGTGCCAGCCATCCCCAATAAATTGATTCGCCCTGAGGCCAGAAACTCACTGACCAAGCAGCACAACTATTGGGATATGGTGATGACGATTGGCGGCCCTATCCATTGTATCTATACAGACAAACTTCTGCATCCAAAAGATTATGACCTTGACCACTTCATTCCGTGGAGTTTTGTGTGTTATGATCTGCTGTGGAACTTGATACCGTCGAACGGCAGCATCAATTCATCGAAGAGTGATAAGTTGCCAGACTTGGACTATTATCTGCCAAAACTCGCAGCATTGCAGCATCATTCCTTGCAGGTCTTAATAAATGCCGATAAGGAGCCGAAAGTGATGGAGGACTTTTTATCTCTTGGCTATTCGGCAAAAGATTTGGCTGCAATGAGTGAAGAAAAGTTTCGTAAAATCTACGAAAGGACGTTTAACCCCATCAATCAAATTGCCCTCAACATGGGCTTTGAGACGTGGAAATACTAAAGACAATGGAACCAGAGAAAATCAATCATCCGTATCTGACGGCTATTAAGCGAACGGAATTATCCGTACCGACACGCAATCTTTTGCAGCACAATTTGCTAAAAGGAAAAATACTGGATTTCGGCTTTGGTTTCGATACGGATGAGTTGAAGCGTCAAGGATATAACATCACGGGCTATGACTATTATTATCGCCCCGACTATCCCGAAGGTAAGTTTGATACTATTATCTGCAACTATGTGCTGAATGTGCTGGAGCCATACGCTCAGACTGAGGTACTGATGAATGTTACAAATCTGCTGTCACCAAAGGGCGTTGCTTACTTTGCTGTGCGTAGAGACCTGGCGGAAGAAGGTTTCCGGTTGCATGTCATTCACAAGCAATACACCTATCAGTGCAATGTGAAGTTGCCCTATAAGAGTCTGGTAGCCAACAAGAGTTATGAACTTTATCAGTATCAGCACTTCAATAAACTGCCTCGTAAGGAAGGTGAGATTTGCCCCTTCTGCCGTTTGTCTCGACGCGTTGAGATAATTTGCGAGACGGCTACCTGTGTCGCATTCTATGATGGTTATCCTGTCTCACCTGGGCACGCTCTGATTATTCCCAAACGCCATGTTGCTAACTTCTTCGACCTTACTAATCACGAGCGAGAAGCAATGAACGTCGTGCTGCAATATGTGAAGCAAAAGGTTGACGAGCGTTTTCACCCCGACGGCTACAACGTCGGCATCAACATTGGCGAGGCGGCGGGCCAGTCGGTTTTCCACTGCCACATGCACGTCATTCCAAGATACAAAGGCGACGTGCCCACCCCCAAGGGAGGTGTCCGCGGCGTGATTCCAAGCAAGCAAAGCTATTCGACAAAAGGCTCAAAATCCGCAAAGGACAGCAATAAATAGGAAGAAATATGACTAACGAGCATAGAGACATGGTAATGAGAGGCGTGGTCGTTAATCAATCCGCAATACGGTTAACCTTGTGTATAAACGACGTTAACCATATTGCTACATGGATAACCTCGCACCCATACGACGTTTACCATGTCGCGAGCTGGTTAACAAACTATGCATAAGTTAGGATTAAAACGAGAAGAGGCATGGCATACGACAAGCAAGGAAAGGCTTCGAAGGTTAAAGACCGCTGGTATGGCGACCACAAGTACAGGCACGGACTTGATTTGAAGCCGTGTGTGTTAGTAGGCAAGCCGCAGTTCACTATCAACGACCTCTATATATCTCCGTTCATCCACCGCCGTCGCTATAGCGAGGACGGCCACATGACGTATGTGCCATTGGAGCGAAACCTGCAACCGATGGGCATCAACGTCATGGATGAGTTTCTGCGCTACCTGTCTCAGGGCCAGTCTGACATTGCAGCCTTCTGTAAGCGCAACGGTACCCGCGTCGGTGACATTGATTCGCTCATATTCCTGCTCACAGATATGCGTGGCGTCGATTTCCGACAGGCCTATCAGATGCGCATGGTCGATGACCTGTTGCGCTACATCTCCTTGCCCGTCGCCGATGTCGCCCACCGCAGTGGCCTCGGCTCGCGCACCAATCTCTATTTCGCCTACAAGCGCGACTTCAAGTGCTCTCCAACAGATAGGCGTGAACAATTTTGCAGAAGCAAGGGGATGAGGATTTGTATAAAGTGGAATAAACCTTAAAAAGAATTATTGCAAAGCATGATCACGACAATAGCAGATAAGGTAGTCCGAGGATATGTCAAAGAGGCATGTGACATCCTTGACTTTGATATGTCGAATGTACGAATTCTTTACGTTCCTCAAATTACGGCCAATGCAGGCATCCCACAACATACAGAGATTACACCCGACGGATGTCTGGTTCTTGATGAGTCTTGGGTTAATCTGGAAATAAAGAACGAGACTCCAACGAGAACACGTTGCGAAGTATATTGCAAGGTGAGGATGCTGTATCAGCAGGCTAAAAATCCCAATGGATTCAATCAATATGCTGGTGAGACAATACATGACGCTTTAGCATTTAATTACGCTCTACAAACTCTAAAAGGACTAACTCTTCCCATGCCTCCATTCCCCCAAATGGTGAAACCGATGCTCATACGTACTCAGAAATTGCTGAAAGATGAATTGGGGATGAATACTGAGTACTACTTGATGTCTAAAGAATTTGTGAAAGCTGACAATGTGTGGAAATTCAGACTAACTCAGAACGATGAAAGGCAATATGCAGACCGATATTATACGAAACCACACAAAACGACAATAAGGGTTATTGACCAATCGGAGAAAGGTACTGAGGAAAATCCGTTCGATGATGTAAATGAGGCTTTTGATTATATTCGGAAACTTGAAGATGAGGCATACGCAAATGATACATTGCTGAAAGATATTGCTTCACAGCAGTATTTTTATGATCTAAACTTTCGACAATTCCGTGTACCATGGGCCAGCGCTTACGTCTCCTTTTATCATAATGCAAGCATTCCTGCAGATGGATTTATTGTCAATCAGAACCAAATCCATTCGGATGGTAAGTTTCATTTTACGTTAAAGCCTAACTTATACGGCAAGAAGTTCCTGTATCGTGGACAGAGTAAGGATTACCCCCAACCTTGTGCCCCAAATTTGTTCCGCGATGCAAAAAAAACATATTTCCTAGATGATTTGATTTGGTCGCAAGAAATGGAACTGCTATTGAAAACTCATCCTTTGGTGAAACTACTGGAAAATGGTGTAGAAATCATGCATGACCATTTCAGTATCCTAATGAATCTTGCAGGTTTAGCCCAGCACTATTATCATAAGACACGTTTCTTAGACTTGACATCTGATGTAGATGCTGCGAAATTCTTTGCAACGACCAATTATGATGGAAAGACTGATGAATATAAACCTGTACATGATACAGATAAGTTAGGCATGATATATTGCTATGAACTGCAGATGCCATTTGCATTTGCCCCCAAGAAAGGTTATGAATTATCTGTAATAGGAAAGCAAGTGTTTATGCGTAGTGGGGCACAACATGGATTCCTTTTGGGAATGAACAAGGGAGTGGACTTGAAAACTATGCCTCAAGTCAAGAAGTTCTACTTTCGCCATTGTCCTACTATTTCAGATGCAATATTCAAACAATCGGACGATGGAAAGAAGTATTTTACAATGGATATACTGGAGGAAATATGGAAAACAGAATACAAACAAAGGTTAGAGAATGGCATCGTTTCTGCAGATACAGTAAGACTGAATGTTTCGAGAAATCCGGGAGAGACATTTGATAGTATATGCCAGAAATTGAAAGACAGAAATATTACAATTGACGATTCTTATCATCCATCGTTTACGCCAGAATTACTTGATAAATACTATCAATCAATAAAAGATGGATGGTGGGAAGAATTTTGTAGCGATATCTATTTCTATGGTGGAGATGCAGCACTATATAAAAATTGTTTAATGCGTATACCGCAGAGAAATGAGTATAAATGGGCATTTGAGAAGCAATGAAAGAGGTTGTTATTGATAGTTTAGAAGAATTTATGTCCTGTCAATATGGATTTCCTGAGACGGACTTCTTTAGAGGACAATCTTCTTTGGACTATAAACTGATTCCATCTATTGGCAGGTTGTTCAAAGAAGGACAGGAGAGTGTGTTGAAACAGTATGAACGCGAAATCTTTGATGACTTTAAGCGGGTAGTGTAAGTTGAACTGTGTCAAGACCATTTCTCTTATTACATTAACCTCAG